>Ga0214921_10002509_pt1 | contig 29728 bp, 27 predicted proteins | sample LL1505_MetaG_FD_177992 | JGI IMG/M metagenome (GOLD analysis project Ga0214921, IMG submission 177992) | Freshwater microbial communities from Lake Lanier, Atlanta, Georgia, United States - LL-1505 | ecosystem: Environmental > Aquatic > Freshwater > Lake | place: USA: Georgia | collected...
TAGGGTAGATATTGCATTTTGTACACCTGAAGATGCCAAGTTACATGAGTGCGATGCAGTTTTTTTTGCTACCCCTCATGGAGTTGCAATGGCTCAAGCAAAAGAACTTTTAGCCGCAAATGTCCGCATTTTAGATTTGGCTGCCGATTTTAGATTAAAAGACACTCAGGTTTTTGAGCAGTGGTATGGAATGCCACATCAGTGCCCGGATATTTTAGAGGAAGCCGTATACGGTCTTGCAGAAATTAATCGTGAAGCAATTAAAAAAGCTCGGGTTGTGGGATTGGCTGGTTGCTACCCAACTTCCGTACAACTTGGATTTGCCCCACTCTTATCACCAAAATCTACTCAGGGTAAAAAGTTGGTTGATACGCAATATTTAATATCTGATTCAAAATCAGGTGTTTCTGGGGCTGGCAGAAAAGCAGAAGTGAGTACATTACTTGCAGAAGCAAGTGATAACTTTAAAGCTTACGGGGTAAAAGGACATCGTCATCTTCCAGAAATTGAACAGGGATTAAAGGCAATTGCGGGACATGATGATGTTAAATTGACCTTTGTGCCACATTTGGTTCCAATGATTCGTGGCATTCACTCAACCCTTTATGCAAAAATTTTACCTGAAGCTCAGGGCATAGATTTTCAGGCATTGTATGAAGAGTTTTATCGTGGGGAACCATTTGTTGATGTGATGCCTGCGGGAAGTCATCCAGAAACCCGTTCTGTCAGAGGCAGTAATCAATTAAGAATTGCGATTCATCGTCCAGGTGGTGGTGATACTTTAGTTATTCTCGTCGTTGAGGATAACCTAGTAAAAGGGGCTTCAGGACAAGGTATTCAGTGCCTCAATTTGATGTTTGGTTTCCCAGAAAATATGGGACTACATCAAATCGCACTCTTACCTTAATCCCATTCGTGCAGTAAGGGTAAAAGAAGCCTAGAATAGAGGTATAAAGTAATTAAAAGGAGTTTATATGTCTGCTACACAACAAGTTACAACATCTTTTGAAGAACCACCAGTGCCGATTATTTTTACAGAAAATGCAGCTACAAAAGTTGCTGACCTGATTGCTGAAGAAGGTAATAGTGCTTTGAAATTACGTGTTTTTGTTCAAGGTGGCGGATGTTCTGGTTTTCAATATGGCTTCACATTTGATGAAGACATTAATGAAGACGACACTCAGTTTGAAAAAAATGGCGTGACTTTGTTGGTAGATTCTATGAGTTATCAATATTTAGTTGGTGCAGAAATTGATTACAAAGAAGATATCAACGGCTCACAATTCGTGATTAAAAATCCTAATGCCACAACTACTTGTGGATGCGGATCTTCATTCTCAGCTTAATTCTATTTGCGGTGCAAGGAGCCTAAGATTCTTGGGCCCTTTGCTCCAGTAACTTCTGGGATGTTCGATGGTTTATTGTTGGAAAAGCACCAAGCTAACCAAGCGAATGCCATTCCTTCGATGGTTTGAGAATCTAGCCCCAACTCTTCGGTAGTTAACAAAGTAAAAGAAGCTGAGTATTCTTTACCCATGCGCCCAATACTCTCCAATAAAAAAAGATTTTTGGCACCTCCACCGCAAACGATCAGCTCTTGACAATCCGGCAAATAAGTCAAAAGCGATGAGACCACAGTTTTAGCAGTTAGAGCTACCAAAGTGGCTTGAATATCCTCAGCAGTAGGCTTTGAACTGCATAAACTCAATCTATTGAGAAGCCAATTTAAATTAAATAAATCACGCCCAGTACTTTTCGGAATTGGAAGAGAAAAATAGGTTTCACTCATCAGAGTTTGGAGAAGTTCAGAATCAACATGACCTGATCGCCCCCAACTACCCTGATGGTCATAGTTCAGTTGCTTATTTTTATAAATCCAAGCATCCAATAGCAAATTTCCTGGCCCTGTATCAAAACCTAGAATGGGTTGATCAGGATGTAAAAGTGTGAGGTTTGCAATACCGCCAAGATTGAGAATCGCCTTTGAATAAGTCGAGTCCCCAAATTGTGATTGATGAAAAGCGGGTACTAGTGGCGCTCCATGTCCTTGAGCTGCAATATCTCGACTTCGAAAGTCATTAATGACATCAATACCTGTAAGCTCAGCAAGTAATGCACCATTCAGGCATTGCAATGAATAACCAACCCCATTCGAGAGGATAGGTTGATGACGAATCGTCTGACCATGAGCACCAATAGCAACAATATGATTTGGTGTTAAAGAACCTAACTCTAAGATTCGGTGGACAATCAAAGCATACTCTTGCGCTAATTGATTTGCCGCTAAAGCCTCTTTATGTAATTCATTAGCTGATGGTGCTTGTAATTCCTGAAGTATCTCTTTGAGTCCTGTGGAGAAAGCCGTGCTCGTATGAACTAATACTTCGACTTGACCATTTGCCGAAATTGAACACAAAACACCATCAATACCATCCATGCTTGTACCTGACATGATGCCAATAAAAAGTTGGGAATTTTGGTCTTTGTGACTTGTGATTTGCATAGACAGGTAAAATATCAATAATACAAAAATATAGTTTAATTGAACTTCAAAACCATGACTTCTATGAAGTATGTTTCACTAATTAAAGTTTTAAATCAAAAATGAATTCTCATCATACTCCTAAGCACTACCCAATCACTCCAGAGATTCTCGAGGCTCTAGAACAAACGAAAAGAGGATGCGAGGAACTTATTATAGAAGCTGATTGGGTACAAAAATTAGCTAGAAGCATTGCCACCAAGACCCCTTTAAGAATTAAATTAGGCTTAGATCCCACTGCGCCAGATATTCATTTAGGACATACCGTTGTTTTAAATAAATTACGACAACTACAAAATTTAGGCCATACGGTAATCTTCTTGATTGGTGATTTCACCAGCATGATTGGCGATCCCTCAGGCAGAAATAACACTAGACCTCCTTTGACGAAAGAGGAGATTGCTAAGAATGCGCAAACGTATTATCAACAAGCCAGTTTAGTGTTAGATCCAGCCCGAACGGAAGTGCGTTATAACTCCGAGTGGTGTGAGCCACTTGGTGCATCAGGAATGATTCAACTTGCAGCAAAATATACTGTTGCACGCATGTTAGAACGCGATGACTTCACCAAACGCTATAAGGGCGGAATACCCATTTCAGTTCATGAGTTTTTGTATCCACTGATGCAAGGATATGATTCAGTTGCTTTAAAAAGCGATTTAGAGCTAGGTGGGACGGATCAAAAGTTTAATCTTCTAGTTGGACGTGAGCTCCAAAAAGAATATGGACAAGAGCCACAGTGCATTTTAACGATGCCATTATTGGTGGGTTTAGATGGCGTAGAAAAGATGAGTAAGTCCAAGGGTAATTACATTGGTATTACTGAGCCGGCTAATCAAATGTTTGCAAAAATCTTAAGTGTGTCGGATGATTTAATGTGGATGTACTACAACCTCTTATCGTTTCAATCCATCCAAGATATTGAAGTGTTGAAAAGAGAAATTGCGCAGGGAAAAAATCCTAAAGATGCCAAAGTAGCTCTTGCAAAAGAAATCGTGAGTCGTTTTCATAGTTTTGAGGCTGCAGAAAAAGCTCATGAAGATTTTCAATTGCGGGCAAAGGGTGGTATTCCAGACGATATTCCTGAGGTAAGTTTAAATGGCGCACCAATAGCCATAGCACAGCTTTTAAAAATGACTCAGCTAGCACCTTCGACCTCAGAAGCTAATCGTAATATTGACCAAGGTGGTGTAAAAATTGATGGTACCGTCATTTCTGATAGGTCACTACAAATCAATGAAGGTACTTTTGTATTGCAAGTTGGAAAACGTAAATTTGTAAAAGTAAACTTAAAGAAATAAATTCATGACACATATACTTTTAGTACGCCATGGTGAAACCGACTGGAATAAAGAACAACGTTTACAGGGTCATCTTGATATTGGCCTTAATGAACAAGGACTTATTCAAGCGCAACTCCTAGGTCGAGCCTTAGCCAAAGAAAAAATTGATATAGCCTACTCCAGTGATTTATCTAGGGCACTAGATACCGCAAATACCATCACGGCGCATCACAACGTTCCAACATTTATTGACACACAATTAAGAGAGCGCTGTTATGGTGAGATACAAGGTATGACTTACCATGAAATTGAAGAGAAGTTACCTGAAAATCATCGCGCATGGCATAGTAGAGAGCCAGACTTCGAGCCACAGGGTGGCGAGTCCTTAAGACAGTTTTATACAAGAGTTACAAGTAGCGTTGAGCGCATAGCCAAAAACCATGAAGGACAAGTCATATTAATAGTTGCTCATGGTGGGGTATTAGATTGTATGTACCGCTTTGCTACACAAATGGATATTACGGAAAAAAGAAAAGTAGAACTTCTTAATACAAGTTTAAATCGTCTACGTTTTACTGGTTCTAAATTTACGGTAGAGTCATGGGGAGATGTTTCTCATTTACAAAATCTAAAGTCTCTAGATGAGGTAGATTCTGGAAAGCCTTCAGTTCCTTGGTTACTCCCTTAAGAAAGATCTAAAGTCCCTGAATCTCCGGGGTGCACCAATTGAAAATGCTCATAGGTGAGTTTGGTAGCAATTCTTCCACGAGGAGTTCTTTGTAGATATCCTTGTTGGATTAAATAAGGCTCAATCACATCTTCAATTGTGTCTCTCTCTTCACCAATTGCTGAAGCAAGATTATCAACACCAACTGGACCACCGGAGAACTTATACAAAATAGCTTCTAGAAGCTTTCGATCCATGACATCAAAACCAACCGGATCAACATCTAGCATTTTTAAGGCCGCATCAGCGACTGTACTAGAAATCGTACCATCACTTTTGACTTGAGCATAATCGCGCACTCTACGAAGAAGTCTGTTTGCTATCCGTGGCGTTCCTCTAGCGCGTCTAGCAATTTCAATAGCACCGTCATTTGTAATTGGTGCGTTAAGAAGATTAGCTGATCGTTGAATAATTTTTTCAAGTTCATGATGGTTATAAAACTCTAACCTTGAAACAATTCCAAAACGATCTCTTAGAGGATTTGTGAGCATGCCAGCTCTTGTGGTAGCACCAACAAGAGTGAATGGTTTTAGATCGAGCTTCACACTGCGCGCAGCAGCCCCCTCACCAATCATAATATCAATACTGTAATCTTCTAAAGCTGGATAAAGGATTTCTTCAACAACAGGAGACAAACGATGAATCTCATCAATGAACAATACATCGTTTTCTTCTAAGTTAGTTAATAATGCGGCTAAGTCACCTGGTCGATCAAGGACAGGACCACTCGTTTGACGAAGATTGACACCAAGCTCCTTCGCAATAATATGAGCGAGAGTTGTTTTTCCTAAGCCTGGAGGACCAAATAATAAAACATGATCTAGCGCTTCACTACGACTTTTGGCAGCACTGATAAAAATTTCAAGTTGTTCTCTTACTTTACTTTGACCGATGTATTCATCTAATTGTTTAGGGCGAAGAGCTCGCTCAATGACCTGATCTTCCCCCAAAGAACTGGGGTCTATCATGCGAGGCCCATCTGAGGGTTCAGGAAGAGTGTCGAGTTGATCAGTATGTATTGCCATAGGTTTAGTTTACCCTTAAATAAAGGCTATGCTTTTGAGAGTGTTTTTAAGGCTAAACGGATACCATCGGAAACATTAGCATCACTTGGCACCTGCTTCATCGCTAAAACAGCTTCTTTATCTGAATACCCTAAAGCAATTAAAGCTTGTAAGATTTCAGAGGAAGCTGGGGCAGTAAGATTTGAATCGGACATATGGGGTAAATCAGCTCCAAATTTTCCTTTAAGTTCTAGAAGAAGTCTTTCGGCAGTTTTTTTACCGATACCTGGCACCGTCATGAGCCTTGAAGAATCTTGTAGTGTTACAGCCTGTGCAATATCAGTAACACTCATTCCCGAAAGAATCGTGAGTGCGGTACGCGCACCTACCCCACTAATTTTGATTAAGGTTCGAAACGCCTCTCTTTCGGATTCAGTTGCAAATCCATAGAGTTGTTGCGCATCTTCCCGCACTAAATGATGCGTTAGCAAAGTAACAATTGAGCCATTTTCTGGAAGTTGATATAGCGTGCTCATAGGCACATCAATATCATAGCCAACTCCTTGGCAATCGACTAAGATCCTAGGAGGGCTTTTTTGTATGAGAACACCTTTAATTCTGCCGATCATATTGAACTCTTTGCTTTCAGACGCGCTGCTTGTAATTGATATTTCATACTGAACTGATGAGCGCCACAAATTGCTACTGCCAAAGCATCAGAAGCATCAGTTCCTGGCGCTACTTTTAAAGATAATAATCTTTTCACCATTTCTTGCACTTGTGATTTTGCGGCACGACCATGCCCAACCACATTTTTTTTTACCTCCAGGGCACTGAATTCAACTACTTCGATATTTTGACAAACGATAGCTGAAATAGAAGCACCCCTTGCTTGTCCAAGTAATAAGGTAGACTTTGGATTAACATTCAAAAATACTTGTTCTACTGCAGCATATTCAGGAAGATACGTTTGAATGACTTCAGTAACTCCTGTGAATAAAACACCTAATCTTTCGGGTGTAGACTGTCTTGAACTATCCGTTGAGATAGTCCCTGAGGCGACATATTTCAGACGTTGTTGTGTATAGTCGATGACTCCGAAACCAGTCGTTCGAAGTCCAGGATCAATACCTAAGACGCGCATTAGTTAGTGCCTAAAGTGGCGGGTGCCGGTGTAAACCATCACAATACCGTGCTCATCCGCTGCTTTTACCACTTCATCATCACGCACACTACCACCTGGCTGAATGACACAAGTTGCACCCGCAGCCACCACTACATCTAAACCATCCCTGAATGGAAAGAAGGCATCACTAGCGACAACAGAGCCTACAAGTGAAAGACCAGCATTAGAGGCTTTGATACCAGCAATTTTTGCAGAGTCTATACGACTCATTTGACCCGCCCCCACACCGAGAGTCATGCCATTCGCACAAAAAACGATTGCATTGGACTTAACATATTTAGCTACTTTCCATGCAAATAGCATTTCTTCTAATTCGTTCGGTGAAGGATGTTTTTTAGTGACGGTCTGTAATTGTTCGATCATTACATTTTTTGCATCAGGAGTTTGTACAAGAATTCCACCACCCACACGTTTCAGATCGTATGGATTTTGTGAGCCAGATAAAGGAATCTGCAAAACTCTGACATTTTGTTTATTACTCAGAATGGTAAGAGCTTCTGCTGTAAAAGATGGCGCAATCAATACTTCAACGAATTGTTTGGAAACAGCTTGAGCAGTTAAGCCGTCACATTCACGGTTAAAAGCAATAATGCCACCAAAGGCGGAGGTTGGATCTGTCTTAAATGCTTTCTCATAGGCATCTAAACAAGAGTGTGCAACGGCAACACCACAAGGATTAGCATGTTTGACAATCACACAGGCTGGTTGACCTGCTTCACTACTATTACCAAAACTCTTGACACATTCCCAAGCAGCATCAGCATCTGCAATATTGTTGTAAGAAAGTTCTTTGCCTTGTAGTTGTTGGTAACCCGCCAAGCCTCCAGCAACAGATTTGATATCTTTATAAAAAGCAGCTAACTGATGAGGATTTTCGCCATAGCGTAATTCTTGAACACGTTCAAAGCCTAAATTAAGTGATTCAGGGAATAAGGATCTTTCTTGATGAGCCTGATTATTTGGTAGTGAGCTTAAATAATTAGCAATCGCGCCATCATATTGAGCAGTATGGGTAAATACTTTCTTCGCTAAGCGAAGATTGGTTGTAAAAGAAACCTGACATTGATTGGCCTTCATTTCATCCAATACAATTTCATAGTCTTCTGGAGAAATTAACACAGTTACATCTTGATGATTTTTTGCAGCGGCGCGTAGCATAGCTGGGCCACCAATATCAATATTTTCAATCGCCTCATCAAAACTACAGTGCTCTTGTGCAATCGTTTTTTCAAATGGATATAAATTGATAACCAACATGTCAATCGTTCCTATACCATGATCCTTGAGTGCTTGCATATGCAGTTCATTTTCGCGGATTGCTAATAAACCCCCATGAACCATGGGATGTAAAGTCTTCACTCGACCATCAAGCATTTCAGGAAATTGGGTCAAAGTTGATACTTCAACAACAGGTAAATCATTTTCAGCTAATAATTTAGCAGTTCCCCCGGTTGATATGAGACGAATACCAAGTTGATGAAGGGACTTTGCAAAAGGAATAATTCCAGATTTATCCGAAACTGAAAGAAGGGCTGTTTTGATCATAAGTGGTGTTTAAAGTAATGAAAGAATGTTAGGATTTGTTTTCAATCAAGCCATGTTCTAGCAATTTTTTTCTGAGGGTATTGCGATTCAGACCAAGGTATTGAGCTGCTAATGATTGATTTTGTTCAGCATGTTGCATGATGAGTTGTAACATCGGTTTTTCGATAGAAGTAATGACCATATCGTAAACGTTAGATGGAGGAATGTCCCCTAAATCATCTAAATAGCGTTGTAGATGGATTTCAAGTACTTCGGTAACTGGATGTTTTTTTGCGTCCATGATTTATGCAGCCTCTGGATATTCAATACGTTCAGAGAATTGCGCAAGATCTGCAAAGTAATCACGAACAGCATTGAGTTGATCTTGACAAGATTCAATCGTATTCATACGAGCACGAAATAAATGTGAGTTTCGTAGACCTTTGCAATACCAGCCAATATGTTTTCGCGCAGAACGTAAACCGATATATTCACCATAAAAAGCATAATGTTCTTGTAAATGATCATGCATAATCTGTGCAATTTCTGAGACTGCTGGCGCTTGTAAATATTTTCCAGTTTGTAAGTAATGTTCAATTTCACGAAAAATCCAAGGACGTCCTTGGGCGGCTCGTCCAATCATAATTGCATCAGCACCCGTATACTCCAAAACCCATTTAGCCTTTTCTGGTGTGTTGATGTCACCATTGGCAACGACAGGAATTTTTACCGAGGCTTTAACTTGCGCGATGGTGTCATATTCCGCTTGCCCATGATACAAATCAGCTTTTGTTCGTCCATGAATCGTTAACATCGAAATTCCAGAGTCCTGTGCGATTTGTGCAATTCTTAAGGCATTTTTATGACTTCGATCCCACCCAGTTCTTATTTTTAATGTAATCGGTACTTGGGGATGATGCTTTTGTGTTGCACCAACTATCTCTTGTATGATTTTGCCAACAAGTGGTTCGTTTTGTAATAAGGCTGAACCAGAAGCAACATTACACACTTTTTTTGCTGGACAGCCCATATTGATATCGATAATTTGGGCTCCCCTATCGATATTTAAGACAGCTGCTTGTGCCATCATGATAGGGTCTGCTCCAGCTATTTGAACTGAAATAGGATTCGTTTCGCCATCATGATTTGCTCGCCGTAAAGTTTTTTCACTATTCCATAACATGGCGTTTGAAGCAATCATTTCTGATACAGCATAACCAGCACCTAAACGTTTACACAATTGCCGAAATGGTCGATCAGTTACTCCAGCCATAGGAGCAACAAATAGTTGATTTGATAAATTATGTTGACCGAGAAACACAATTAAACCATGTTAAAAGGGGAGAAGATGAACTTTAGCACAATTTTAAACATTTGCCTAAAATTTAAGCAAATTAATCTATCGCTGCCCAAACATCATTTGCTTAGCTAAAAGATTTTTAATGGGAGGTAGCCATTGAAGAGCAGAAAGAGCAATGCCACGACCAATCACGATCGGAAACAAAGTAGAAGTAAATACACTCGCCATTAAATCAGTGACTCGAATAGTTGCTTGGCGATCGCGTGACCTTTGTTTTTGATATTCAATAAGAGTACTTTTTAGTTCATCGATTGAATCAACAGTTGACTTTGTGTAGATTGAATTTAATAAACGCGCTAAGGTATAGGCATCACGTAGACCTAAATTAAGTCCTTGACCTGCCACAGGATGTAAGGTTTGAGCAGCATTACCAATCCAAACTTCATTGTCTTGAATAATCTCTTTTTTAATATTGAGACCTAAAGGATAAGATTTTCTTTGATGTACGCTTAAAAATTGCCCAATCGGTAATTGAATTGCTTTTTTAAGTTGGATTAAGAACTCTTGATCAGGGAGTTGATTGAGCACACTAATTTTTTCTTTAGGAGCACACCAAACAAAGTTTTTTGTGTTTTGTCCTTGATGGTGAGGTAGGATGGCAATCGGTCCGTCTTCAGTAAAACGCTCCCATGCCATATTAGGCTTAACATCTTTTACTTCTAACCAGCCAACCAAAGCGGATTGACCATAATCTTTATAGAGATCCTTCGCCGATTGTTCATGAAAAAGTCCACCGTCAGCATGAATGAAACACGTATTCGGGGAAATACTTGGCATAGAAAATGTTGCATCAATGTCCCTAAGCCAAATAAAAGAAGTTGCGTTAGATTCTAAACGTCGTAATTGATTGCGCAAAGATAAAAGAATATCTCGATAACGCACTATATGACCTAAAGCATGTTGGGCAATTTCTGTACAATCCATCACTGTTCTACCAAAATGACCTTTTTGTGAGACATGTACTTGATGAATCGCCGGTGCTTGATCCACCCATGCGCCCATATTCTCCAGTAATTGTTTTGATCCCTCTGATATCGCAATACCACGTGTGTCAGCATTTGTTAAAAAATCATCTGAAGCTGGATTTTTATCAATGAGGATTAATTTTAAAGCGGGGTTGCTTTGTAAAAGTAAAACACCACATGCAAGTCCAACAGGACCCGCACCTTCAATCACAACTTGAGCAGATTGAAACTTGTCAATCATATTTGCATCGAGCCGTTCGCCATCCAATATTCAATTTCAGAAACCTTCACTGGAACATCGCGCGATAAAATTTCATAAAGTGAAGATCCAATAACCACATCATCTTCAATACGAATTCCTATATTCCAAAAAGTTTCTGGCACTTCAGGAGATGGTCGTAAATATAAACCGGGCTCTATGGTTAGCACCATGCCAGGGCGCAAAATACGCCAGCCTAGAAGGGGATCATTGGGCTCTCGATAGGAACCCACATCATGTACATCCATTCCTAACCAATGACTGGTACGATGCATATAATATGGTTTATAAGACTCAGAGTTGATAGCATCTTCGACACTCCCGTGTTGATTAGCATTCAGAATCTTCAGATCAAATAAGCCTTGCGTAAGAATTTTTAATGCGGCTTCATGAGGCTCTTGAAAGTTCTTACCAGAAAAACATTGTTCAAGAGCACTTTCCTGTGCAGCCAATACGATCTCATAAACTTCTTTTTGGGGTGATGAAAATTGCCCATTCACTGGAAATGTTCTTGTAATGTCTGATGCGTAACTATCGAGTTCGCAACCAGCATCAATTAAACAAAGATCGCCATCTTTTAAGAAAGAGTTCCCAGCCCGATAATGCAAGATACAGGCATTTTCTCCAGCAGCAACAATGCTGTTATATGCAACTGATTGAGCACCATGGTTTCTAAATTGATATAAAAGAGATGCTTCTAGATGAAACTCCTGAAGTCCTGGCTTACAAGTTTGCATCGCCATAAGATGCCCTTGAGCAGCAATCTTTGCTGACTTACGCATAATCGCGATTTCGACATTATCTTTGAACAAGCGTTGCTCATGAATTATTTTTTCGATATTATGAAACTCACTTGGCGTTTGTATCCCTTGACGTGATTTATTTGCCAGTTGTCCAACCCATACCCGCATCTCGTCATCCCGATGTGACGAAGACGACGTGCGATGGTAAACATGTGTAAAGTTCATCATGAGTTCTGGCATAACTACATTAATCTCATCAACCGAATATCCAAAGTCAACACCAAGAGCCTTAGGGGCTGCCTCTGGACCTAAACGAATACCATCCCAAATTTCACGTTCAATATTTTTGGGTCGACAAAATAGATGACTGATTACTTTATCTGGATTGACTTGCAATACCAAATAAGCCTGTGGTTCTTCAAAGCCTGTTAAGTAATAAAAATCACTATCGTGACGATAGGGAAAATCGCTGTCTCTATTTCTAGAAAGTTCTGGAGAGGTACTCAAGATGACAATGCCACTTCCTGATGTTTGGCGCACTATCTGTGCTACTGCATCGCGACGTACAGAGAAGAGGTTGATATGGTTCGTCATATGGTTTACTTAATTGGATTGATTCAATGCTAAAAGTCTATCAGGTGTTCCAACATCGTGCCATGAACAGGACAATAATTCTCCCTCGACTAATAAATTTCCCATAGCCTTTTTCAAAAGAGGCGCTAAGGGCGCCTTTTGGTTTACTTCAATATCTTCAAATAAACTTTTATGGTAAATCCCCGCGCCAGAAAAAGTAGATTTTGATTGTCGTAGGGGATTATTTTTTAGCTGATCATCAGAAAATATTTTTGGCGGTAACAAATAAAAATCACCTAGCGGATGATGAGGTGGATTTTTTACTAAAAATAAATAGGCAAGTAAAGCTTCAGATCCTTCAGAATGATCCATTCTGATTTGCTCAACAATGTCCTGTATACGATCAAAAGGAAAGTGGGGAATAAATGTATCACCATTGAGTACAAAAAAATAATCACTCGGATTTAATAAAGGTAGAGCTTTAGCAATGCCACCCGCGGTTTCTAAAGCAGTTTCCTCTTTGGAGTATTGAATATTTAATCCCATCGATTGTCCATTACCAAATGCGTCTTCTATTTTATGTCCAAGCCAGGCATGATTAATGACAACATGTTCAAATCCATACCTCTTTAATCCCTCTAAATGATATTGAAGAAGGCTTTTCCCCTTAATCTCAAGCATCGGTTTGGGTAACTTATCTGTTAACGGACGCATGCGCTCCCCGCGACCTGCAGCAAGAATCATCACTGGGAAATCTGAAAAAAAAGTCATCTTCATCATTAAAAAGTGAGCCCATCTGGTCGTTGACGTTTTTGGGCATGATCTAAAATCCTTACAAGTGGTCTAAATACAGAGTAACGCTGAGCAACTTTTTCTGTATAACTGAGTACCAAAGGTAAATCTTTTAGATAACCATCTTTTCCATCTCGATGAAAGAGTCGAGCAAAAATACCTAATACTTTGAGATGTCGCTGCAGACCCATCCACTCGAAATTTTTATAAAACTCTCCAAAATCAGGATCTACGGGTAAATTCTCAATTTTTGCAGCTTCCCAATACCTAACAACCCAATCGACTTGTTGTTCTTCAGGCCAACCTAGATAGGCATCGCGGAAAATGGAAACTAAATCATAGGTAATTGGACCCATGACAGCATCTTGAAAGTCAAGAACACCGATCTCGTTATCTGGGGTAATCATGAGGTTTCGAGAGTGAAAGTCTCGATGAACAAATACGGTTGGTTGTTGCAATATATTTTCTATTAAAGTATCAAAAATATGGTTGAGGGCTTGAACTTCTTTTTCTGTCATTTCGTAATTGAGATGCTTGGAGAGGTACCAATCAGGAAAAAGTTGAAGTTCCCGCCTTAAAAGAACCTCATCGTAGGCAGGTAATTGATGTGTTTGAGTATTTTTTTGAAGTTTTACAAGAGTATTTGTTACTTTTTTATATAAAAGTGGTGCATTTTCTGGGGTAATTTCGGAAAAGAGCGTCTTTGTACCAAGGTCACCAAGCAATAAAAAACCATCCGTCAGATTGACTTCATGTAGTTTTGGCACGTTAATTTTGGCTTGTAGCAATAGTTGCGCCACATAAACAAATGGTTTTGAATCTTCTTTATCCGTTGGAGCATCCATCACAATCAAGCTTGTGGATTCAGGGCTGGAGGTAAGAACACGAAAATATCGACGAAAGCTTGCGTCACTTGAGGCTGGTGTAATGGAGTTAATATCAATACCATGCTCATTGGGGAGAGATTTTATCCAAAGTTTCAGGGATTCAAAACGAGTATCTAGCATAATGATTCGTATAATAAATGGGTTAGAGAATTAAATGTCAAAATCATACTCATCTCACCTTCATCAGTTCATCCATTTTCAAGTACGTGGGTGGGCGTATGCTTTGCCATTTGCGTTATTTTGCATGCAAATACCAGTTTACGGTGCAAGTGATCAAAATTCACCTATTTTGCAAAAACCCCTTGCTCTGAAGTTGGATGACCAGCTTCATGAACAAGGGAAAATTCCAGACGATCAGGCCTTGACCTTTACCCAAAGTCAAGAAATTGAAGGGGTAAATGATCGAAATATGATTCTCAAAAAAGATGCTGAGATTCGTCGTAATGGTACGGTGATTAAGGGTAACGAATTAGATTACAACCTGGATACAGATATTGTCAAAGGTGATGGTAATGTTCGGCTTAATAAGCCAACAGCTTCTTTTGCTGGCCCTAAGGGGCAAATACAAGTGGACTCTAAACAGGGTTGGATGGAAAAGCCAGAATACGAGTTGAAGCAAACTCGTGGCAGCGGTTACGCAGATCGAGCAGAATTTTTGGATGAAGATCGTACTTATTTGACGAAGCCAATTTATTCAACCTGTAATCCAGGAAATTATGATTGGTATTTTTCATCAAAAAATATGTTGATTGATCAAATGACAAATGATGCGACTGGCGAAGATGGGGTATTGCATTTTTTTAATACCCCCGTGTTTTATATGCCTTATTTTTCCATACCCATTAGTGATAATCGTCGTTCTGGATTTTTACCGCCAACGATTGGTGTCAATACGAATACGGGACTTGACATGACTGCGCCGTATTACCTTAATATTGCGCCTAATCGAGATTTAACGCTTTACCCAAGGTATATGTCGAAAAGAGGGGTTCAACTCGGTGGTGAATTTCGTTATTTGGAGCCAACCTATTCAGGAGTATTAAAGGGTGAATATTTACCCAATGACAGTTCTTATGGGGCTAGTCGCTGGGCGTACACTTGGCAACATCAACAACTGATTGCATCTGGTGTTACAGCATATGCCAATATCAGCCGTGTATCTGATAATAATTATGCCGATGATTTAGGAAGAACGATTGGCCAAGCAGTTACAAGACAATATACTCAAGAAGCAGGAGTTAACTACAATATTTCTGGTTGGAGCTTTTTGACCCGAGTACAGAAATATCAAACCCTTCAACCTGATCCTAACAACATTGTTGTAGCCCCATATGATCGTGTGCCAGAATTAAATGCTTTATATCGTAACTTAGATTGGAATGGCTCCATTTTCACCTTTCAAGGTAACTTGACTCGATTTAGTTACTCCGGGCCTCTTGATGCTCCCGGATTAGCAATTCCAAATCGTGGCTATGCCTTGGCGGATCGAGGATTTATTAATACGAGTATTAGTATGCCGTTTACAACACCGGGTTACTACATTACTCCGAAGATGAGTGTGCGAGCTAATACGTACAATATGATTGGTAATGAAAACTATCCTGGCCTCAATCAAAGTTTTGCATTACCAATTATGAGTATTGATTCTGGAGTTTTCTTTGAAAGAGATGCTCCAGAACTAAAGTCAATCTTTGGTAGGGACATGATTGTAACTCTTGAACCAAGAGCTTTTTACGTATATTCTCCCTACGTTGATCAAACCCAAATTCCATTATTTGATACTGCTTCAGCAGGTTTTGGATTTGCACAAATTTTCTCTGAAAATACCTTTGTGGGTAATGATCGGATTGCTGACAATAATAAGTTAACGGTTGGTGTATCTTCTAAAATTTTGGATGCAGATACAGGTATTGAGAGAATTCGAGGCACTGTAGCTCAACGCTTTGACTTTAAGGGACAACGCGTTGGTTTATATGGTGACCAAATCAATCCACCAGCCTATTCTGACCTGTTATTTGGCTTATCAACACGCTTAAGTGGCAATATCAACTTAGATTTTGCCAATCAGTTTAATCAAGACTTAAATAGAACTGTCCAATCTTCAACTACAGCGAGTTGGCGTCCAGCACTTCGTAAGATGTTAAATGCTAGTTATCGATATAATTACGACACGAATGCCATGACAACTTCTATTTATCAATACGAACTTTCTGGGCAATGGCCTTTAACAAATTCTTTATATGCGATTGGAAGATGGAATTTTGATAAAGTCACGCAACAAACTCTAAACACTCTGGCTGGCTTTGAATATGATCAAGATTGTTGGGCGTTTAGAGTTGCTATAAATAAGTTTGTCAACACATCTCAGACATCTACAACGCAGATTTTTTTCCAATTAGAATTTAAGGGATTAACGGGAGTGGGTAATAATCCCATTGATATTATGCGACTTAATATTCCTGGGTATGTACCTGTGAATCAAAAACCGTTACCATTGACTAGATTTGAAACCTACGAGTAAAAGAGAGAACCAATTGTTTTATTTACAAAATCATCAACAATTAGTGAAATATTTACTTATCTTTTGTTTATTCACATGTCTTGGTACCAGCGCTTTTTCACAAACAAAAGATAAAAAGAGTACAAAACCCAATACCCCTGTAGCAACAACAACTGTAGTTAATACAACTTCAGCAACTACAACGGTAGTTACAGCCCCGATCTCATCAAATGTAAATAAAGATTCGGATGATAAAGCTAATCCTAATGATATTGACCGTGTAATTGCTGTTGTTAATCGTGAAGTGATTACAGAACATGAGTTGAAAACTCGTGTTGAGTCATTAACAAGACAGTTTGTTGAGGCAAAAAAACCTTTACCAAGTAAGGACATTGTTCAAAAAGAAGTCTTAGAGAGACTTATTGACGAAAGTATTATGTATCAAGAAGGAACAATTTTAGGGGTAAGGATCTTAGAGCAAGAGCTTGATGGTATTTTAAATAATATAGCCACTCAAAATAAATTAACTCTAGAGCAGTTTCGAATAGCTACTGAGAAGAGTGGGACTAGCTGGGACAAATATAAACAAAATATTCGTCGAGAGGTAGTTATCTCAAGATATCGAGAAAGATCCGTTGAGAGTAAATTAAAAATATCTGATGCTGAAATTGAGGCATTTGTTAATACACAAATTAAAAGACCTCAATCAAATCAAGCATCAGGAATGGTAGAGCCAGAGATGATTGATATTGCTCAAATATTGATACCAATTCCTACTGGGGCAAGTAATTCTGAAATTGCATCACTTCAATCTAAAGCTCAGACGATTTATGATCAAACGTCTAAAGAAGCTGAATTCATGAAATATGCAAATCAATTAGCTGCTACAGATAAAACCATTCGTGTACAAGATTTAGGATATCGAACAATTGATCGCCTCCCACAAGTATTTGTGGATGCTACTAATGGGTTAAATGCTGGAGGTTTAGCACCGAATGTGATCAAGACAGCTGCTGGATTTCATATTTTAAAAGTGTTGGATAGAAAATCTAATACTTCGACACTAGCATCTCAGAATAATAATTCAGAGTCCATTTATATTACGCAAAGTGAAGTGAACCAAATGATGCTGAAAGTTAAACAAGGGGCTAATGAAGAAGAAGTTATTCGCAGATTAAAAACATTTAGAGACCAAATTAAAGCCAAGACAGTTAATTTTACGGATATTGCAAAAAAATATTCGGAAGATCCAAACGTTGTTACAAATCAGGGTTATCTTGGTTGGATTTCTCCTGGACAGGTACCACCAGAGGTAGATGTTGCTTTAAGTCGTTTAAATCTTGGAGAGTTAAGTGACCCATTTCAAACTGAATTTGGATGGCATATTGTGCAACTGATTAATCGTCGCCAGTCTGAAGTGACCGCTGCTCAACAAAGAGAGTATGCACGAGCAGCCATAAGGCAATCGAAGTTAATTCAAGCGAACGAAGACTGGATAAGAGAGTTAAGAGATAATGCCACTATTGAATTAAGACCACCATACACTATGACTAAATAGGATATGAACAACGATTTAGTTCAATTAGCAATTACATCTGGAGAGCCGGCAGGTATAGGTCCTCAAATAAGTTTTCAGGCAGCTTATCAGTTCATCAAAGATAAAGAAGATGTTCATGTCCACCTTCTCGGTGATCAGCAATTATTTACCCCATATATTTCAGAAGCATTACCTTCAAGACTAACTATTAGCCATATTCCTTTAAATGACTCCAATCGTTTGGGATTTTTAAACGTACAAAATGCACCTTACGTGATTCATCTTTTAGACAAAGCTTATGAAGGGTGTCAGTCGCATGTGTATGATGCAATGGTTACTGCACCTTTACAAAAAAGTATCATTAACGACTTCGGCATGAACTTTACTGGCCATACTGAATATTTGGCTAGTAAGGCGGGAGTGTCTAAAGTTGTCATGATGTTATGTGGAGAGATTGATTTACCGCATGTACTCCCGAGTTGCTTTATGCGCGTGGCTTTAGCTACGATCCATATTGCTTTAAAAGATATTGCAAATGTAATTAATACAGCAGATATTGTAGAAACAATCCAGATTATTGATCAAAGTTGTAAGCAATATTTTGGATTGTCTAAGCCACGGATTTCGGTTTCGGGATTAAATCCTCATGCTGGTGAAAATGGTTATTTAGGAAGAGAAGAGATTGAAATAATTACCCCAGCAATTCAGCAAGCTAAAGCAATGGGTATCGGTGTTTCTGGACCATTTCCTGGGGATACTTTGTTTAGATATAAAAATATCGAACAAGTGGATGTATTCTTGGCGATGTATCACGATCAAGGATTAATACCACTCAAGATGGCTACTTTTGGACGAGGTGTTAATGTTACCTTAGGCTTGCCAATCATCCGAACTTCTGTTGATCATGGCACTGCACTTGATATCTCAGCAAGTGGTCATGCCGACAGTGGAAGTATGTATCAAGCCTTACAGCTAGCTTATCAAATGGTAAAAAATGGCTCATCAGGCACGTAAGCGATTTGGCCAACACTTTTTGACGGATCCGTCCATCATTAATGCCATCATCGCTCGAATCCATCCAGAGATCCAGGATCGCATTATCGAGATTGGACCGGGCTTAGGAGCAATGACTCTCCCATTATTAGAGCAGGGGATCTCTTTAGAAGTGGTTGAAATTGATCGAGATTTAATTGAATTTTGGCAGAAAAAAAATATAGCTCAATTAACGATCTATCAAGCGGATGCCTTAGATTATGATTTTTCAAATTGGGCCAAGATAGCTTTAGATGAAATTAAACATTCTCAATCTAAAGGTCGAGTAAAAATTGTTGGAAATTTACCCTACAACATTTCTACGCCATTACTGTTTCATTTAATAGATGCGATTGATCATGTTGAAGAGCAAATATTTATGTTGCAAAAAGAGGTAATTGATAGGATGGTTGCTAAGCCTGGAGATTCAGAATATGGTCGACTTTCGGTGATGTTGCAAATTCGATATCATCTCGAACTATGTTTTGAGGTTCCTCCAACAGCCTTTGAACCTCCACCAAAAGTAAATTCAGCAATAGTTGCAATGTATCCCAAAAAGAATATTGAGCTCAGTCCACTTCAATGGAAGGCACTCGAGAAAATCGTTGCGAAAGCATTTTCGCAGCGTAGGAAAGTTTTAGCGAACAATTTATCGGAATATAAAGAAATATTGGGGCTAGATCAACAAGTTCTAAGATCTAGAGCTCAAGATATCGATGGACCTACTTATTTATCTTGGGCTAATCAGTTGGTACTAGCGAATCAACTATAGGAAGTTGTATCAATTTGACGCATTTCCTGCTCGATCCAGCCTTCAATTTCTCGAATGACAACAGATGGGTTTTTATCGAAGGTTGACATAGCTGGACCAATCGAAATAGTGATACTTCCAGGATACTTTAAGAAACTATTTTTGGGCCAACATATTCCAGCATTGTGAGCAATTGGCATAACGTAGGCACCTGTATCAACAGCAAGTCTTGCACCACCTTTGCGATATGGAATTTGTTGACCAACTAGCGCTCTAGTGCCTTCAGGATAAATAATAATCCAACAGCCTTCGGATAGTCGTTGCTTGCCTTGGATGGCCACAGCATTTGAGGCCTTGTCACGTTGTGATCGATCAATATGAATCATTCTGAGCATAGCCATTGCCCATCCAAAAAATGGAATCATCAATAATTCTTTTTTAAACACGTAACAGAGTTGTTTTGGAAATAAAGAAATATAAGCAATAGTTTCCCAAGCAGATTGATGTTTTGACATCAAAATGACAGGCTTATTGAGCATGGCAGTCATATTTTCTAAACCGATGATTTTGTAATGAACGCCACAGATCAACTGTAAAGCTTTAATTACTCCGAACGACCAGCCTCGAACATAGTTATATCTTGCTGATATTGATAAAAATGGATTAACAATAAAACAACTTAATGCATACAAAATAGTAAAACAAATTAAAAATAGGAAAAATAGAGCTGACCTGAAATAAATCATTTCGTCGTATTCAGGAAATGATGCACAAACGCTGCCAAATTAGTATGGACAGCGGTGTAGGGTGGTAAACCACCTTTTTCACGCGTTTTCGTTCCTTTTCCAGTCAGTACAAGGTGTGGTTCAGCTCCAAGAGTAACTGGCCCAATCAAATCCCTGAGAGAGTCTCCAACAACGGGAACTCCTAATAATGATTTATCTAAATTGAAACGTTTAGCAATCTCTTCAAACATACCTGTTTTTGGCTTTCTGCAGTTGCATTCATCTTCGTCAGTATGCGGACAGAAAAAGATTGCGTTAATCTCACCACCAAAGCGAGCAAGGAGGGCATGCATTTTTTCATGCATAGCATTAAGTGTATCTGTATCAAAAAGCCCCCTACTAATCCCGGATTGATTCGTACAAATAACTACTTGATAGCCAGCTTGGGTTAACTTAGCAATGGCCTCTAGACTCCCTTCAATTGGAATCCATTCTTCGGGAGATTTAATATAGCTATCACTATCTTGATTGATAACTCCATCACGATCAAGAATAACAAGTTGTTGATGGGCGTTTTTCATTGAGCAAGTTGACTTAAGTCCGCCACCTGATTCATTTGCTGGTAAAGCTTGCTGAGAAGCGCAAGACGGTTTTGACGTTTACTCAAATCAGGATCCATTACCATTACATCAGCAAAAAATTCTTCAATCGGTAAACTTACTTTTGTTAATAACTGGAGGGATAATTGAAAATCTTGAGCAATAAAAGCCTCTGCCAAGAGAGGTTCAATCTCTTGTAAAGTCGAGAATAATTTTTTTTCTGCAGCTTGATCGAAAATTTGCGGATTTATCGCACCTGTATTCTCAGCAGTATTTTTTTTCAAAATATTATTTAGGCGCTTATTCGCATTTGCCAAAATAGATGCTTCTGGAAGTTGTTGGAAGGCATGAACCGCTAACAATTTTTTTGGTACTTCATTCAATTGACCATCGATGTTAGCCAGAACAGATTCAATTTCTTCAGAACTAAAGATGATCCCTTGAGAATCTTTTACATAAGATTTAAGACGCTCTTTAATAAAATGCAAAACTTCAGGGACCAATACATTTTTTTGAACTTCAATAGACTCGAACTGTTTCAAGGTGTATTGCAGTAAATCCTGCAAATTTAATGGTAGATTATTTTCTACGATGAGTCGACAGACGCCTAATGCATGTCTTCTTAGAGCATAGGGATCTTTTTCTCCAGTTGGAGCCAGTCCAATACCCCAAATACCAACAATCGTTTCTAGTTTGTCTGCGAGAGCTAAGATGAGTCCAACCCTCGAGCTTGGTAATTGATCCCCAGCAAAACGAGGTAAATAGTGCTCTGCGCAAGCGGCAGCGACTTCATTATTTTCTTGATCATGAACTGCGTAGTAACGCCCCATAATACCCTGTAATTCCGGAAATTCACCCACCATATCGGTAAGTAAGTCAGCCTTCATCAGCATTGCTGCACGAGCGCAATAAGAGATATATTCTTGCTTGACTGAAGCGATATCCGCAAAATGAAGCGAAAGAAACTCAGATATATATTGAGAAATTGCAGAAATCCGAAGAATACGTTCTTTTTGATTACCTAACTTATTGTGATAAACAACCTTAGAGAGCTCTTCAAAACGATTGATGAGAGGGTTCTTACGATCTTGTTGATAGAAAAATTGAGCATCAGATAATCTAGGTCGAACGACACGCTCATTACCCGTAATAATTGAATCAGGAGTAGCTGTTTCAATATTGGAGACAATTAAAAATCGATTGACTAACTTTCCTTCGGTATCTGTAAGTGCAAAATATTTTTGATTCGTTTGCATAGTAAGTATTAAGCACTCTTGAGGGACATCTAAGAATTCTTTTTCAAATTTACAGGCATACACAATGGGCCACTCTACAAGCGATGCAACCTCTTCTAAAAGAGCATCCGGCATCAAAACCGAGTATTGACCTGCTTGTGATGTGAGTTGAGACTTGATAGAGTTTAGGCGTTCTTGGTAATTAGCCAGTACTTTCCCTTCGGTTAGAAGAGTGTCCTCATATTGGTTCGCGTGAGAAATCTCAAGTGGACCATTTGATAAAAAACGATGCCCAAAAGTTGTTCTTCCAGACGGTAGTCCAAGAGCGGAGACTGGAACTATATTTTTTCCATGGAGGGCTATTAAGCGATGTGCAGGCCTTACAAATTGAACAGCAATTTCATGCTGAGTTCCTGGATGAATTTGATAATGCATCGTTTTTGCAATGGGTAATTGACTAATAGAAAAATCAATCGCCTCTTGTAGTCCAGTAGCTAAAGAAACACCAGCCTTATTCAGTTCAATATAGAAAGCCTCATTTTTACCCTCTCCCAGTCTCTCTAAATTAGCGAGAATAATCTCATGTACACCTAAACTTGCAAGTTTTTTGATTAATGGGGGTGAAGCTTGCCCATTTTCTAATAGTGCAATAGAGACAGGTAAGAGTTTTTCTTTAACTGCAATATCAGGTGCCTTATCGAGTACGTCCTCAATTAAAACAGCAAGTCTTCGAGGCGTAGCAAATGACTTATAAGGCACTTGATGAGAAACTAAGCCGAGCGAGGCTAATCTTTTGATGATGTTCGAAGAAAATGATTCTCCGAGACGCTTCAGTGATTTTGGTGGCAGCTCTTCTGTGAAGATTTCAACTAGAAGAGGGGATAATTGACTCATACGCCTAGTTCTTTCTGAGTCGTTTTATTCAACATAGGAAAGTTGAGTTGTTCCCTCGATGTGAAGTAGGCTTGTGCAACAGCTTTTGATAAGTTTCTAATTCGGGCGATATAAGTTGCTCGCTCAGTTACAGAAATTGATCCTCTAGCATCAAGCAGATTAAATGTATGGGCAGCCTTTAGAACCATTTCATAGGCAGGTAAGGCTAAAGGAATGTTAATCAGTCGAGTCGCTTGAGCTTCATAATTTTGAAATTGTTCAAAAAGCCAATTACTATCAGAGTATTCAAAATTGTAGGTTGATTGTTCGACCTCATTTTGATGATATACATCGCCGTAGGTAATATGATCTGTCCACATGAGGTCGTACACATTCTCACAAGACTGTAGATACATTGCTAGTCGTTCTATGCCGTAGGTAATTTCACCCAATACAGGCTTGCAATCTAACCCACCAACTTGCTGGAAATACGTGAATTGAGTTACTTCCATACCGTTTAGCCATACCTCCCAACCAAGCCCCCAAGCTCCTAAGGTAGGATTTTCCCAATCATCCTCAACAAATCGAATATCATTTTGCTGCAGATCTAGCCCAAGAGCACTTAAAGATCCCAAATAAAGATCCAAAATATTATCTGGAGATGGTTTGAGAACGACTTGAAATTGATAGTAGTGTTGTAAGCGATTTGGATTTTCACCATATCGACCATCTTTTGGACGACGTGATGGTTGAACGTAGGCGGCTTTCCATGGTTCCGGTCCGATAGCTCGTAAAAAAGTAGCCGTATGAGAAGTGCCAGCACCCACTTCTATATCGACAGGTTGCAAAATTGCACAACCTTGATTGTTCCAATAGTTTTGTAGAGTAAGAATAATTTCTTGAAAAGTCTTTTTCATACCAAGATTTTAACCTCTCAAGGCGTCATACTTTGAGTCTGTTCTTAGGAGCTGTCTTTTTTGATACCATGCGTACATTAAACACAAGACTGAAAACAACAATATTGGGGCATCTCCCAGTCGAACGTAAGGTGTTTGACCCGTTCTAGGCTGAACTGAACCAATTAAATGATCTTGTACAAAAATGGGAAGTTGAGACTGAACAACGCCATGTTCATTAATGATGGCAGTTAAACCTGTGTTGGTGGCGCGGATCGTTGGTAAACCAGTCTCCAAGGATCTTAATTGAGCTAATCGAAGCTGTTGTGATGGTGCTGAGGTTTTACCAAACCATGCCAAATTAGTCATATTAATTAGAAAGTTGGGGGCTTGTTGTGCACTGCGCACCCGTGATGCAATTTCACTACCGAAAACATCTTCATAGCAAATCATCACAGCACCGTAAACTTCTGGTTGATTGGGCCGAAAAACCTTAAAAGAGTCTTGAGAAAAACTACCTTTTTTAAATTGAGTAAGAGGTGCTTGGATGGCCCTTACAAACCACTCAAATCCAGGAGGTACATACTCACCAAAAGGAACAAGGTGCGCTTTTGTATAGTAATAGAGATTACCATCGGGAGAAAATCCTTTTGCTTGATTAGCATATTGTTGGTTTTGATAGCCAATGATGCCTGTTAATACATGGGTTTGTGTTTCTTTGACAAAGGTTTCTAAGTCCTTACTCCAGTTAGGGGGGAGTTCATTTTCTGGGATAGTAATGGCGGTTTCTGGGGCAACAATTAAATTCGTTGGTCTATCTGTGAAACGATTTAAATAGTAGTTATTTTGATTGCGAAGAGCAGATTCATCATAATTTAAAGTTTGCTGAAAATTCCCTTGAAGTAATTTCACCTCCAGCATATTGCCTAAAGGCTTTGTATAGCTTGAGTTTTCGAAAAAGGAAACAATAATAATCACAAAGCCCAGGGAAATCAGGGGCAGGAACAATCTTCCTGGTGCACTTCCAATCTTGTAGGCTCCCCACAGAGCGGCAAAAGTTGCACCAAGAACACCAAAAATTGGTATGAGTCCCATGAAAGGTCCATTGACTTGAGTATCGCCAAATCCAATCCATGGAAATCCAGTCAAAATATGCCCTCTAAGCCATTCAAGTAAAGTCCAAGAAGCAGCCCATGCTAGGCCAGAATAGGATTGAGAATAAAAGCGACCAGCCAATAAGCTAGCGAGACTTGGAAAGAGTGCTAAGAAGCCTGATAAAAGGATAACCCCACCACAGGCCATCCATGTAGGCATTCCACCCACATCGTGCAGGCTCACATAAATCCACCATAAACCATGACAGAAATAAGCAAAACCAAAAAACCATCCTAATTTTGCTTGAAATAGAGGGCCGTGAAAATAATGCTTGTGTGTTAGGCGCCAAAAAAATGCAAGAAGTAACATTTGCCACCAACCAGCAGATTGTGACGCGCTAACCAACGAAGTTAGTAAGCCCAAAATGACAGCGTAAACAAAACTCGACGAAAAAAACATTTTAAGGCTCCAGCACTGGAGTTTTTTGGATAATCAATATATGGATTTGACGAGGATCAGCGCGTTGAATTTCGCACTTGAGACCTTGTAATTGAATAATCTCACCCCTTTTTGGAACTCTACCAATTTGATGAATAACTAGGCCTGCGATTGTATCAATGTCTTCATCAGAAAAATCAGTAGCAAATACCTCATTGATTTGTTCAAGCTCAGTCATTCCACGAACTCGATATTTTCCTTCAGAAGCTAAAACAATATTATCTGCCTCATCATCGATATCATGCTCATCTTCGATATCACCAACGATTTGCTCCAAAACATCCTCGATCGTAACAATCCCAGCCACACCCCCATATTCATCAACAACAATCGCCAAGTGATTACGATTACTTCGAAAATCTTTTAATAAAACACTCAATCTTTTCGATTCAGGAATAAAAACTGCTGGCCTTAACCATTCTCGGATATCAAAGTCATCTTCAGTTGAGTGGCGTAATAAATCTTTAGCAAGAAGAATGCCTATGACGTTATCCCGGTTATTTTCGAATACTGGGAAACGAGAATGGGCTGCAGATATAACCTCGGGAATAATTTTTGTAATGGGCTCACCGATATCTACCCAATCAATTTGAGCTCTGGGTAAAAGGATATCTTTAACAGCTAATTCACTTACCTGAAAGACACCCTCGATCATAGAAAGTGCGTCTGAGTCTAAAAGACCCTCTAATTTAGCTTGTTGGAGCGTTTCTAATAAGGCGCTTCTTTTTTCCTCAGGAGTATCTTTTCTTGAGGTAATAAAACCAAGAAGGGTATTGAGAAAATTTTTCGGCTCAGATTCTGTCATATGGTTAGAGAATAACTTAATCTTGTTTCAGACATAAGGATTTTGTATTTTAAGTCGTTTTAGGATGGCGATTTCTAAAGATTCCATTGCTAAGGCATCTATTTCATCCTCATGATCAAATCCTTGAGCATGCAAAACCCCATGAACAATTAAATGTGCGAAATGATTTTCAATTAATTTACCTTGCTTTTTCGCTTCTTTTTCAATGATCGGCATACACAGTACTAAATCGGCCATTAGTTTTGAAGATGGTATATCTTCAGTAAGAGTAAAGGTCAAAATATTAGTTGAGTGGTCTTGAGCACGATAATCACGGTTTAAACGTTTACTTTCCGCTAAGCCAACGAGTCGAATGAGAATCACAGAGTCTTGTTGCAGAGCAGCCTTTACCCAGGGTCGAATTTTTTTTGTAGAAAAAACCTCCGCCCATTTCGACTGCAAAGCTTCGGAAGCGAACTGCAGTTCGAGCCCCAATTGAAATGGGGCTTTCCGTTTAATTTGTAAAGACATCATTATTTTGTAGAATAAGTTCGCCCTTTAAGGAGTGAGCTAATGCATCGGTAAATTGTACAGACAACATTTTCCCAATCAGTCTTTGGGCTTGATGATTTTTAGGTAAATCAATATTCACAACACGATTATTTTCAGTTCGCCCCTGCAGTTTTAAACCATCTCGAGCCATACCTTCAATCATCACAAGCTCAGTATTACCAATCATACTTTTACTAATCGCCAAAATATGTTCATCAATCAGAGAGGTAAGTATTTGCAGACGTTTCACACTCACTTCTCTTGAAACAGTTTCTTTTAAATTTGCTGCAGGAGTTCCTGGCCTTGGACTAAAAATAAAACAATAACTGTTGTCGAATTTGATTTCATCAACTAATGACAGTAATTCATTAAAGTCTTCGTCTGTTTCCCCCGGAAACCCAACAATAAAATCACTCGATACAGGAATGTTTGGTTTTACCTTTCGCATTTTACGAATAATGCTCTTGTACTCCAAAACTGTATAACCCCTCTTCATGGCCATTAAAATACGGTCAGAGCCATGCTGAACAGGTAAATGAAGATGATTAACTAATTTTGGTAAGCGAGCATGAGCATCAATTAAACGTTGTGTAAACTCTTTAGGATGACTCGTTGTATATCGAATTCGCTCTACTCCCGGAATTTCAGAAATATACTCCAACAACAATGCAAAGTCTGCCAACTCATCACTTCCGTGGATTTTTCCTAAATAGGCATTTACATTTTGTCCCAAAAGTGTAACTTCACAAACCCCTTGTTGGGCTAAGGTCGAAACCTCAACAAGAACGTCTTCAAGAGGCCTTGAAACCTCTTCACCACGGGTATAAGGAACAACACAATATGTGCAGTATTTAGAACATCCTTCCATAATAGAAACAAAAGCTGCACCCCCCGTTTTTCTTGCTGGTGGAAGATGATCAAATTTTTCAATTTCAGGGAAACTGATATCCACCTGAGAGCGCCCTGAGCGATGACGCTCTGTGAGCATTGTAGGTAATCGATGTAGCGTTTGAGGACCAAAGACTAAATCGACATAAGGAGCACGACTCACGATTTGTTGACCTTCTTGACTGGCAACACAACCACCGACACCAATAAGTAGACCGGGCTTTTCAGCTTTCATATCGCGTAATCGACCCAAGTCAGAAAACACTTTATCTTGCGCTTTTTCCCGAATCGAACATGTGTTGAGGAGAATTAAATCAGCTTCCTCAATGACATTTGTTTCAGTATATTGATCAGCAGCTTGAAGAACGTCGGCCATCTTTTCCGAGTCGTACTCGTTCATTTGACAGCCAAAGGTTTTAATAAATACTTTTTTCATAGTAAGAGCCGTTCTCAGTAGTTAAGACTGGGGGCAAATCACTATTTTAGCAGGCGAGAAAGCCTTTATGCACTTTTAAATGAATCTAAAGGCAATAATGGCAATGATAGTTGGAATAATCGCCGCTGCAAGTAAATAGCTTGGATTTACTACACGATTAGTAAAGTGCTCTCGTAAAATAGATAGGCCTGCTGGATTTGGGGCATTTGCTATCACAGTAAGACCACCTCCTGACACAGCGCCCGCAACTAAGGCAATCCTAAACTCTGTAGATGTACCATCTACGAGAGAACCTAAATAAGTGATTGCTGCATTATCAGTGAGAGCGGTGAGTCCAACAGTCCCATAAAATGCTACGACAGGAGTCATACTCTGTAAAACGGGTTGGAGCCACCATTTTTGTAAACTACCTAGAACCACTAATCCTGCCAAAAAGAATGCCACTAGTAAAGCTTCTCTCAGAATTAATGGGTTTTGATAGCGTGAGTAGGCAGTTGTAAATCCCAGAAAAAACAAAAAGATCCATAAGAATACAGCAGGGTAATGAGCAAATACAACAACTCCAGCCAAAAATAATAAATGAACCAGAATGACTGTGTAAGGCATATTTTCTTGAGGTGGCTCGATAAACTCTTTTGGCAGTTGTTTATGAAAAATAATCGTAATTAGGAGTGCGTTGATAAATACAGCTAGGGCTGCTCGGTCACCAAAAGTTGTAAACATAAAAGGTGTTGACCACCCCCAAGCGCCTGCAACCATGAGGACTGGAGGAGCAGCAAAATTAGTGAGGGTTCCACCAATAGATATATTTACAAATAGGACACCAATGATGGCGTATTGCAGCTTAATCGGTAAGCCCCTTTTATAGAAACGATCTCTTAATAAAATAGCAGCAATTGTCATAGCCGCTGGTTCGGTAATAAATGAGCCCATTAAAGGAACAAGAGAAAGGCTAATAAAAAATATCACCGTATTTTTTGGTACAGGAGTTATTCGAGAAAAAAAATCAGATAGAAAGTTAATCGCTAAATTAGATAAAGTTAATATCGGCTTAGAAGCTGCAACAACCATCACAGCAAATACAAATAAAGGCTCAACATAATTTTGATCATTAACAAAATGTACGGCTTCCTTCGTATTGTCGAGCATAGAAATTATCATTACAAGAACTAATGCCCAAAAGCCAAAAACAACCTCAACTTCAGCAAGAAGGTGAAAAAGTCCTGCATGTTTAGGATAGGAGTGAGAAAGTTTTTCGAAGGAAGAAACCATAAACGTATGCAAAATTGCGATTGCAAATAAAGCTGAAGCAATGATTTCAATATGAGTAGGGTTCATTCAAAGTTCTCTTAAGTGGTGAACTGATAGTCACATCGCGTCAATTATCAGAAGTACAATAGTTCAATATTAATTTATAACTCTTATTCTAAAAGTTTCTTATTACACCATGCCTAAAAATCTCTTCAGATTCACTATTGGCTT
>Ga0214921_10002510_pt1 | contig 29720 bp, 29 predicted proteins | sample LL1505_MetaG_FD_177992 | JGI IMG/M metagenome (GOLD analysis project Ga0214921, IMG submission 177992) | Freshwater microbial communities from Lake Lanier, Atlanta, Georgia, United States - LL-1505 | ecosystem: Environmental > Aquatic > Freshwater > Lake | place: USA: Georgia | collected...
TCATCCGCTGCGATATGGCTAACAAGAGCCAAAAATCCTTTGGACTCGTAATGTGCACTCACTGGATTGTAGATATGATGCTTCTTATTCTGTTTTAGACAGCCAGAATATGACGTCTCGGCCAGTTTTGATGCAAAAATATGCCGGTACACAATATCGCACGGTTGTTTATTGGCAAGCCAGACGTCCCCTACCCGCGCAAGCTGATCTGGAGTCACCCGAATAGTCTGATAACCTAGCTCTGTCCAAGTCTTTTCAAACCACATCAGCTCGCCAAGTTGACTATCTCCTGCTCTGTGTAAAATAGCGATACGAGGTCTAGACAGCATTCCTCCGTCGAGACGGTAGCGATGTACGATACTTTGCAAAAGTTCTGAAACGTTATCTGTCGACTGAGAGGCTCCAAGCTGCCCGCCCGCTGCGCGCCACGAATGATACACATTACAACTATAAGCCTGCATGGCTGGGATCGTACAATTCACCTCAATAATTTTGATTTCGCCACGATGCCAAAATAAATCTATCCGAATGGTCACGTGACCCCATTGTTGATTTGGCTCCAAGGAGATAAATTCTGATTCAAAATTTGAAAGACCGCCGAATATTTTTCCTAGCAGACCACTCTCAGAATCATCCGAAGTGGCTTTCTGTAAGAGCCAGGCTAGGACTCTTGGAAAAACACTGAGAATCAACCGAGCATCAGCAGTAAGTTGAGACCAATCTTCTTTACTGACAATGGTGGGAGAATAAGAGACTGGAATCGGTTTCCATTGTCCTTCAGACGAGCTCCAGACCGCGACCTTGCGTGATCTTAGCTCAGATTCAAGAATAGATTGTGAAATTGGCATTGAAGACTTGGACATGACTTGACTTTCATAGAACCGAGACAGGCAATTTGCCATTCCCTACCGGCAATGCTATCACAGCGCGCGCGAGCGCCATTGCAATTTTATGCGCTGCAGTCCTCCCCATTTCAATAGAGTGGATCCGTTGGCCCATCCCTGGCCTACGAGTAAACATTGTCAAACAAATAGACAGTTAAACGCCAAATTACGCATGTAATAACAGATGGTTATAAATCGAAGTTTTGGCACATCCTTTGCTAGGTGTTGGTCAGCAAGGAGAGTCCCTATATGCAAAGCACAAAAATCAGTAGGTTACCGCAAGGCCTCGCACTTTTGACGACACTTCTTACCTTGACGGGGACCACCGCACTGGCAGCCCGCGACTTTACCTGCAGTCAAAGAAATGATGTCTGTGTTGTAAACGACAGAAACATCGTTTCTGGTGATGAGTTAGGGTTCTTTACCGATCGCGGCGAATTGATTGCCACCGGCAAAGTTACGAAAATGAACGGCGCGAAACGGTCTGTCCAACTTCAACAGGTTATGGGCCAGGTCAATTCTCAAGCCGACTCTTATGCCATGCTCGATACCAGATCAGACGCTAGATCAGACGCTAGATCAACTGTTTCTCAGCAACAATTTCGTGTTTACAAGCGACCAGCGCAACTAACTATTGGCACTTCGCTTGGCATGACATCGTTCGGTGCAGGTGGCGATGCTCACGGTTATGAAATCTCCGGCGAGGCAATACGCAACAGATTTGTCGGTCAAGTGGACGGATACGTGCGAGGTAGCTTTTATACGCTTTCCGGAACGTCGCGAAAAATCTACGGAGACGCTGCCTACGGGGACTTTAAGGGCAATGCTGTGGCCATCAGCGGTGGCGTTGCCTACACTCTCTTTTCGCGCGACGACTTTGTTTTACGAACCGAAGCCGGCCTTGGTCTCGCCTATACGTTAGCAAAAATCAATAATAGCGTCGGCCAAGCAAAATCTCCCGAGTGGGGATACGAAGTCCCGACTGGAATTGCCCCACACGCGCGTGGCTTACTAGCCGCTGGTTATAAATTCGATGCTTTTCAATTTGAATTAGGCGTTGCACCAGCGTTGCTCGCTGGAAAGTCTGCAACGACCCTAGGCGCTGGAATTCTCATGAACTTGAAGTGAAGCCATCGCGTGAGAGGGCTTAACGTACCAGTGCTTCATGTAATGTTTTAACTCCGCTCTCAACTAAGCTGGATTTAACAGCTATGGTTAAGGAGTTATTTTTTACGTCAAGAAGCATCGTCTCTGGTAATATTTTACGAACAGAATCCAACGTCTCTGGACTCTGCCAAAAACCACTTCCCACGACCGTGATAATTCCACACTCTTCAAACTTTGGTCCAAACACTAGCGATCTATTGTCCTGAATTTTTTTGCTAGCTTCGTCTACCAGGGTAGCCGGAATAGACCAGTAAAATTCCATTCCATCAGAGCCCAACATTTGCATCTGAATTTGTGGCGTTTCGCCCTGCTGCCATAACCAGGCACGAAGTTCGTCAAGGCATGAGGCCTCGTGCGGGCGAACTGTGCCTTTCATCAGCGTCATTTTCTTCTTATGAGTGATTGCATCAACAACGACCTGCTCCATGCTGACTCTCCCTTTAACCAATGTACCCTTGCGATCAAGGTGAAAACTGCTACGAATTTCCAATGGAATATTATATTTCGCGGCAAGGTGCGCCCCACGCGGATGAAGCACCGACGCCCCAGACCAGGCCATGTCCGTCATAGAGTCCCAAGAAATTGCGCTGAGCACCTTGGCTTCAGGAACGACTCTCGGATCAGCGGAACAAACTCCATCCACGTCCTTGTATAATTGACAGCTTCGTGCTCCTAAAGCTGCTGCCAACGCGATGGCGCTCAAGTCACTTCCGCCGCGTCCAAGCGTAGTGATTTCCTTTGTGTCAGCACTCACGCCCTGAAAACCAGCTACGATGACAACTTGCCCTGCTGCAAGATTTTCTTGCAGCCTAAATGCACCTATGCGGCTTATGCGAGCGTTACCATGCACTGTGTCGGTCATGATGCCACTTTGAGAGCCCGTCAACGATACGGCCCTCTGTCCTAGCTCATTTAATGCGATACTGACCAACGCCATGGAGATTCTCTCGCCTGCCGTCAGAAGCATGTCAAGCTCTCGCCTTGGCGGCCTTGGGGAGATGGCATGGGCCATGGCCAGCAATTCATCAGTTTGATCTCCCATGGCGCTAATAACTGCAACAACCTGGTCACCAGCACACACAGTTTGTGCGATATGATCTGCCACGTGCTTGATACGCTCAATCGAGCCTACCGACGTTCCGCCATATTTTTGAACAACAAGCTTTGAGTTATCGGTTTTCGAGGCTGCCACCGGTTCCATCACTCCGTTCCGCTAATGTATCCCTCAGATATATCAGGGAAATCAAAAAACATTACCAGTTTTTTGAAAAAAACCGTTAAAATAATTCCCATGAGCATGGATTTCAATGCAGCTGGCAGTCCCGCCGTTGACGGCGGATTTGGTGCCGATAGTATCGAAAGCTCCCCGGCAGGACAAGATGTCCTCGGGCGGCTCATTGACGCGTCTACTAATATACCTGGGTTGACCTTCGTTTCTCCAGAAAATCTCGAAATTTTAGAACATTTAGGCAAGGGCCGAGACCTCATCGTCTCCGGACCAGATCGCTTAACGTCCATGACATGTGCAGCTCTACCAGCCATTGCTCAATGTGGTCTGGTGGTGGTGGTCACTTACTCCATGAACAGTATTCGCCGCATGAAAAGTCGATTTGATGGACTTCACATTCGCACTGAATCGTTTGATCTGGCGCCCTCAAAGGCCGAAAAAAAAGAGATTTGGGAATCCATGGATCGCGGCGATATTCAAATTTTACTAGTCACTCCAGGGAGACTTACAAGTAAGCGCTTCCGCGAACGTCTGAGAAGACGTCAGATCGCCCTCATTATCGTAGACCAAGCACAAATGATGAGTCCATGGTCACACCGTTTTCTACCAAACTACAGGTTTGTAGGATCATTTTTAGCTTCATTGGGAACAGCAAACAAAGCGCCTCAAAAAATAGCGATTGTTTGGAATCCCACAGGAAGGGTCACTCACGATCTTTCCAAACTTTTATTTTTAAACAACCCTTATCAGGGTCGACTTGTGGCTGATACGGTACCTGGTATTGGAATTGAATCACGCCCCGCACCTACTGACGCAGACCGGGAAAAAATCATCGCACAAGAAATCGAAAGGTCCGTCGGTCAGGGCGTCATATATTGTAATTCAATTAAGCAGCTTTATGACGCGGAGAGACTACTTAGCTCTCGCGGCGAAGAGTTCGCCATGATCAGACCTGGAATTGACGAATTCCAGATTTCAAATATCAGGCATGAATTTGAGACTGGAAAAATTCGCATTGTGGCCGTCATCGGCAGCTTTCTGAGCGAGCTTAGCTCGTCACCTGGACTTGAATTTGTGATTTTCAATGGACTACCCGAAAGCGCCGAGACACTGGCCAGAGAACTATTCGGAGTGGATGACACCGGATTTATTCGCGGCGTCATCTTGGTGGGCGATAAAGACTACTTCCAACATCGCTTCCTCATAGATAAAAACTATCCAGATGCGCTTGTCATGCGTGCATGCGTTCAAGGAATTCGAGATGTTTTTGGCAGCAAGAGCGCCGTCACGCCTGAAACGCTGATCACGCATGTGAAGATGGCAACACCTTTCCCGGGTGAAGATGTGGAACAGTGCATCCAGGTATTATTCCGCGAGGGTGTGCTAGAAAAGGTTTTTGACAATGACACTCAAACAACATTTGTCATATTTTCTTTGACGCCAGAAGAAGAAACCGATTTTTGGCACGAGTACCCGCTTCGTAAGATTGACCATGTCGCACGTTTGGACAAAATGAGGGATTTTGCGTCAAAAGATGGAGATCGAGTGCGGCATTTGCAGAATTTAATTCGAGCTTAATGAATAGTCGCTTGCCCATCCTCCGGCCCATGAGTTATTAGAAACTTTATGACTTTAAAAGTTGATATTTTAGGTTGTGGCACATCAACTGGAGTACCCGTACTCGGCTGTTCATGCCGCGTCTGCTTAGGTGGGAAACCTAAAAATCAACGCTGGCGAGCTTCGATTCTGATTCGAACACCGTCGGATGTACCAATTGTGGTGGATACGGGACCAGAGTTTCGCCTTCAAGCTCTGCGCGCCGGCATTAGTCAATTGCAGCACGTGATTTATACACATCTACATGCAGATCACAGTCATGGCTTCGACGACTTGCGAGGTCTGTTTTTCAATAGCCAGAAACAAATCCAATGTTGGCTGCATCCAGAGTGCATCAAGGAGCTCCGTCATCGTTTCCATTACGCGTTCGAGGATACAGGCTACCTGGGCGGCAGGCCAGATATCCAGCTAAAGTCTTTTCCTGTCGAAAACGGTACGGTCTCAATCGCTGACATCGAGGTTGAGACATTTCTGGTACCTCACGGCAACGCTATGACAAATATTTTACGCATTGGAAAGTTTGCGTATGCGACCGACTTCAAATCATTCACAGATGAGGCTATTCGCGCATGGCGCGGGAAAATTCACACCATGGTCGCAAGTGGCCTACGCTGGCGCGAACATAAAACTCACTCCACAATAGCGGAAACAGTTGATTTGTTTGCTAAGCTTAAAGTTGAGCGCGGAATTATCACGCACATGAACCATGAAATTGACTTTGATGAAGACTCGCTGAAACTGCCCTCCGGCGTTGAACTTGCCTACGATGGGATGCAATTGGTGATACCAGATTGACCACCTAGCCTCTTCTGTGTCAGAAATAGTTCCGATTTTTTATCATTTAATTTCCCACGGGAGCAGGATATCACTATGGCACGAACCCCCTCTTACATGTTGGAACTGGGAACCAAGCTGCCTTCCTTTAGACTGCCGGATACATCTGGCCACGTTGTGTCCGATGGAGACTATAAAGGCAGACCTCTTTTAGTGCTGTTTATTTGCAATCACTGCCCATTTGTAATTCACGTTCGTAAGCAACTCTCAGCCCTTGGAACTGACTACTTACCCAAGGGGCTTGGCATTGTAGCGATTAATAGTAACGACACTGCGACACACCCCGATGACTCGCCGGAAAAAATGAAAATCGAAAAGGCACAAGCTGGCTATGGTTTTCCCTATCTATTTGATGAATCACAGGATGTTGCTAAGGCTTTTAAGGCAGCATGCACGCCTGACATCTTCTTTTTTGATAGCGAACATCGATTAGCATACCGTGGACAGCTTGATGAAAGTCGACCATCGAATCAAATACCCGTCACTGGTAAAGATCTCCGCGCAGCCATTGATGCCGTGCTTGCCGGTCATCGCGTACTGTCTGAACAGAAACCTAGCCTTGGTTGTAACATTAAATGGAAAGCCGGAAATGAGCCTTCTTATTAGAGTGGCCCTTGCACTCTAGGCTGTTTTACTGGCAGTAGCTTGCTGTTTTTCAGCCAATTTACGATCAATAAACTCTTTGAGCTTTAATTCGGTCTTTTGATCCATTTGAATAATGCGAACTGCTATCCCGGGACCGGTGATTTCAGATCCTGGGTCGCCTGGCATGACTTTACGAACCATTTTGCCATTGAAGAAAATTCGTTCGTCTTTTTCAAGCTCAATCCAAATTTCCATAATGGAAGCCGCCGTGAATGGAAAGCGGCCTGGTTTTTCAAAGTCCAGAAAAAATCCTGTGTAAGAAACGTTCCGGGTTTTTAGCTCATAACGAACGTCAGCTCCAAGAGAGGCAATAGATACCGTCAGCGGATGATCCAGGATCAACCGCACCATTTTTCTATTTTCGCGTCGTCCTTCAGACATAAAAACCCCTCAACATTTGCTCGCCGATCCCGCCCAATCACGGGGACTTGTTAGTCTATCGGAGCAAAACCTGAGGGGCTTAAGAAAAATCAGGCAATTATCAACAAATACAATTATTTACATCTTCTTGCGACGAGACATCTCCTCGTCGATGATGCGCTTATACTCCTCATAAGGGACGGCTCCACTCAGACGTCTTCCGTTGATAAAAAACGCTGGGGTTCCCGTAACGCCGACTTTCATGCCACTTTCCATGTTGGTCTGAATCGCTGGATCCTTGGCCGCGGGATTTTTGAAACACTCCTCCCATTTAGCCTTATCAGTCACAACTTTTGCCGCGTATTTTTTGAGATTTTCGTCTTGAAGATCGCTCTGATTATCAAACATAGCTTGATACATGTTCCAGAATTTACCTTGGTCACCTGCACAGTGCGCCGCCACAGCTGCCGGGCGAGCGCGGTCATGAAAGCTCAACGGAAAGTCACGAACTGTCCAACTGATTTTGCCACGATACTCTGTAAGAATGCGCTTAATTGCTGGTACTGCTCGCGAACAGTATGGACACTGGAATTCACTGTATTCAACAACCGTGATTGGGCAAGACTTCTTGTCGCATCCCATAGGCTTCGTATCTTCGACGCCGGGACCAAAACGCGTATGATCAGCGTCCGTCAAACTTAACTGAAATACTGGTTCTTTCGGCTGAGGATAGTTAATGACTAGCTCGCCATTCTTTTGACCCTGCTTGATGATATTCATCTCAACACTGCGAGAAGCGCGCTCACGTAGATAGTCTCGAATCTGTTTTTGCTGCTCGTCTTTGCTGAATTTCGAAAATTGCGGATTGTCTTTATACTTGTCGATCATCTCCTTAACTTCTTTTTCGGAGACTTTCACATTTTTTTCCATGTAGCTACGTCGCGCAGCGTCAGTGGAACTTTTTGAATCATTAGCCTTTTTTTCCCAAAACGCCTGCAGGTAACGCTCCTGCGCCATGCCTTCAATCAGATCATACTTTTTACGTTCAATTTCGTAGAAGTCACCCTGCTTATCTTTGGCAACCTCATCCATGGTCACCGTGGTTCCATAAACCTTAAACGCTGGTTCAGAGGCAATAGCCTGACCGGCAAACAACGCAATCGCCATTCCAAGATACAACTTCACTGTCGTCACCTTCATAGTGTCAAGTCTCCAAGCTGTTGATTGTCAAACCGGACTATCAGACCACGCCCCCCATAGTTTCGCAACCCCAAACCTCCTGCGCGACACAAAAAAACGCCGTATTTTTGGACAGTTCCAGCCTCCGATTATGAAACAACCCAAAAAAATCTTTATTTTTTCACAATTTGGCCGAAGCCCCCTTGTGATCCCAAGAAGTTGCGGATCAGGGGGGCATCCATGTTTTTTTTGAGTAGAGGATTATTCTATTTTTACCTTTTCGTGGCCTTCGTACTGTCGAGCAGCGAAGTCGCCCTTGGTGATTGTATTAAATTTCCTCGAGATTCAGATGAACCGTCCGTAGAGGTCTGTTCAGATGACGGGCTCTACGAGTTTCGCGTATTTAACGATAAAACGACCTTCCTCAAAGAAGACTTTGAAAGCCGACTCATGCTGGCTGCTCAGAGCTGGCTTACCAGTCACGATACGGAGGCCTCTATGACCGCCGGTTCACCCATTCAAATCTGGATGAGCGTCCCCATGGCCAATCCCGCCGCCGCACAGCCGCGTGCCATTGTCCAGACTTCTCAAGGAAACATCTCGTTCTGGTTTGACTTGAAGGCATCCACTTGGGTTTTCACGGATAAAGAAACTGGTGTGCTGGGAAAAGCATCCTACCCAGACACTTTTGGTCACCGCCCGTCAACTGTGCTCGTCAAAGCGCACGAAAATACCAGCGCATCAGATTTAGAATCTGCTTTACTGCAACAAGGCGCAAAGCAAGTGATTCACGACGGCAATGGGTGGTACGTTGCTAGTTGTGGGCTGTTCGCCGAAAAGAGTTTTTCAGATCAAGCCACAAAATCTCGTCCTGACGTGATAAAATCCGCTCAAACGAATTCCGTTATGGAATGGATTGCAGACAGGCAAATGGCTTTTTCGTTTCCCATGGAGTAGTCGCAGGAAGGAATGATCACGTGACGGAAGTAAAAAAATCAAAAAATGATGCGCCGAAAAAACTGGTTTGGATGGACTTGGAAATGACAGGTTTAGACTCAGATCGCGACGTAATCATTGAAATGGCGACACTCATTACCGACATTGACTTAAATGTCATAGCCGAAGGGCCTGAAATCGTCATTCAAAGGCCGCAAGATCTTTTTGCCAGCATGGATGCTTGGAATCAGGAGCACCACTCAAAAAGCGGGCTGTGGGCTAAAGTCGTCACCTCGACGATCTCACAATCCGAAGCGGAAAAGCAGACCATTGACTTTCTCAAGCAACACATGGGACCTAGAGAAAGCCCTCTCTGCGGTAACAGTATCTGGCAAGATCGACGTTTTATTGCAAAACATATGAAGGATTTGGATGCATACCTTCACTATCGATTAGTTGATGTCAGCACTGTGAAAATTTTAGGAAAAATTTGGTATCCAGCAGAGTCCGATAAGGCCAAAGATAAAAAAAGCTCCCATCGCGCCCTGGACGACATTAAGGAATCCATTGAAGAGTTAAAATATTACCGCCAACTGGTCTTCAAATAGGAATAGATGATTGGCGCAATACATGAAGATGATTAGATGGACCGAACCCAACTAAGAACGGATACTGACATCGCAAACCAAAGCACTACACCTAGGCAGAGAGCCCGAGCCCCTGCATTTCTCAACATCTCCCGCGTAAGCTGTGCACCTATTAAAAAAATCGCCATTTTGAGCACGGATTTTCCAGCTTGATTTAGGACGTCATAAAAATGCGGCATATCTGGCAGCACTGCGTGCACAGCAACGGCCAAAATAAAAAGCAGGATAAAAACCGGAACAGACGCCTTGCCTTCGCCACTTCGAAGACCGCGCCACTTAAAGTAAAAACTTGTTCCAAAAACCATGGGCACAATCCATAGAGCCCTCGTCAATTTGGTTGTAACGGCAACAGCCACACTATCTGGATGAAATTGAGAGGCTGCGCCGACAACAGAGCTTGTATCGTGAATCGCAATAGCCGCCCACCAACCAAATTGCTCGGGCGTCAGCTGTAACCAATGCCCGAGAGGTGGAAAAATAAATAAGGCCACCGCATTTAGTGAAAAAACTGTAGCCAGGGCCACTGCTGTTTCTGCTGACGTGGCACCCACCACCGGTGACATCGCCGCAATAGCGCTACCACCACAGATTCCAGTGCCTGCTGCAATGAGAGATCCTGTAGTTCCTTTAATCTTAAGCAATCTCGACACGAAGAAGGCAACAATCATAATACCGAATAAACTTAAAAAAGTGACCATGACGGACTTCAGCCCTGTTTGTTGAACAGCCATCGGATCCAGCGCAAAACCCAGTCCAACGATTGAAATCTGCATGAGCCATTTACCACCATTCTTAAGCTGTGCGGGTAGCGGCCACTGCAGGACAAGACTTAGCCCCATACCCATGGCCAGCGCCACGGGTGACGCGCACCACGGGGTTCCCGCAAAAATAATGAATGGTAAAAATTTTAAAATATTCATGCGGCTAGTTATAACACATAAAAAACATTGAGCAACCGGGCAATGGCCGGCTGCTCAAGTTGACTGCTAATGACTGACGATCGCTTTTCTATTACCAGCTATAACCAAGACCAATATTGACTTCTGGCATCGGGCGTGTCGCCATACGAGTGTCGGGAAGAGTATGGTTTATTAATGATTCGTAATCTGCTTTTGCCATTGAGTCTGAGCTATCCACAGTCACAGTTCGACGGAAGTTATGGGTCAAACTGGCGCCAATACTTGCCATCATTTTATCCGTTACAAACCAACGATTACCAAAGGCAACACTCAGTCCGTGGCGCATATCCGTGATCAAATCGGTTTCATCACCTGGCTGATCCTTCATCGATGTCACCGCAAGAACTGGGCTACTGCCCAAATCTTCCGTATAGCGATTAGCACGGCTATTGATGCGCATCCAGGAATAAGCTCCTTTAAAGTACCAACCACGCATAGACTGGCCTTGTTCAAATACGCCAAACGTCCATCTAAATCGCATGGCATCGAGTTTTTGACGTTCTCCTGGCCAGAGGTCTTCACGACGAACTGTCGCACCGCTGTCATCACCCCGAACGAGGAATGTCCCCGTCCAAAGTTCTGGACCAGTTGACATGTAAGTACCAACATTAAAGTCTACGGATGCACCGTATTTGTTTGTCGTGACGCCGTTGACCGACTGCTCATAAGCCGAGGATACTGGCGCCACCGGATCAGCTTCTAACACGAGCTGACGAATGACATCACCAGCCTCAACGCGCTGGGATCCTAACGCTGCCATGACTGCAAACCCAAGCAAGCTAGTTTTGAAGAGCTCCAAGACACACCTCCATATTAATTAAGACCAATCATTCTCTTTTCAGCACAACACTGCGCCCGCTCAATGCGGACATTCAAAATTTGTAACTCGCCTATCGGTCAAAGTTCTGGTAACTGAACGGGAAAATATTGCCTACCAGGCTAACGAACTATTTTTTTAAGAATTTGGAGCAAAGGTTGAACGGGTCAATGTCAGAGCACCAAAAAAAAACTTGGACTGATATTAAAGGTATTTGCGCCCGTCACCCTGCATTCCAAGATGCTTCTTCGTGGGTTAAGCCACTCATTTTAGACGCGCCTGACTGGCCGGATGTCGTGTCGATCACGAGATTTGCCAAGGAGCTTTCGCCTGAATTCCCGTGGGAGTTCGTCAGACAAGAAAAAGTACCCAGACGCGCAAGGTCGCGAGGCTCGGCATCATTGTCAGGCTACGTCGAACAAATCACCCTCCATAAAAAAATCCCAGTGCGGGAGCAGGACCTGCACGATCTTCTGAATTCGTTAAGCTTTTTCATGTTTCCCCAATCAAAAATGGCACTTAACGCAAGGCACCTGATCGAGGCCCCAGAGGGTCTAAAACCCGGTCAAAATCGAACCAGGACCCAAGACCTACTCACAATCCTGGACGAAGGCGGGGTTATCCGGCTTAGAAATAATCAAGGGCAGGAAAAGGACCTCATCTTTGGTCATGCGATATACGAACACATCCTTGAAGGCCGGGAGCTCAGAGCCGCGCGCTTGGACTTTAATGTTGGTGATGAAATAATCGGCACCCCCGTTCGAACCCTCACCGAACTGGCAGACCACCTTCTTGCGACATGGCTGAGCAAACCTTCTAACTGCCGCGCTGCGACAGAGTTCGGTCATGTTTGGATCCGATAATTTACGGGACTTCTTGCCGCAACTGTGGGGTTTTGGTAGCTTATTCGTCTCGCGCAGGGCTCTATGGCCTTGTCGCCTACTAAACCATGACGCAATTGCAACGAGGAATCTAAACCATGCTAATCGGTGTACCAAAGGAAATTAAGAACCGCGAAAATCGTGTTGGTGTTGTACCGGGCGGCGTGGCGCAACTCATCGCGGCTGGACACAAAGTTATTATCCAAAAAGGCGCAGGTTTAGGCGCGGGTATTCCCGACGAAAAATTTGTCGCTGCGGGCGCCAAAATAGTAGAGACGAAAGAAGACGTCTGGGGCCAAGCGGACATGGTCATGAAGGTCAAAGAACCAATTGAGCCTGAATATAAACTTATGCGCGACGGTCAAATTCTTTATACGTACCTTCATCTTGCAGCAGTGCCCGAGCTGGCAAAAGAACTAGTGAACCGCAAAGTATCAGCTGTCGCTTACGAAACCATTGAACTCGCCAACGGCTCTCTTCCCCTACTAACTCCTATGTCAGAAGTCGCAGGACGCATGGCCGTTCAAGTAGGCGCGCAGTGTCTACAAAAACACAATGGCGGTAAAGGACTTCTTCTTGGAGGAGTCCCAGGTGTAAAGCGCGGACGAGTTGTCATTATTGGTGGTGGCGTCGTTGGTATTAACTCCGCAAAAATGGCTGTAGGTCTTGGAGCGAGTGTAACGATCATGGACGTTAACGCTGCTCGTTTAGCTTACCTTGATGATGTTTTTGGCAACAATGTCTCGACTCTAATGTCTAATCCCGAAAATATTGCGGCCGCTGTTCGCGAAGCAGATCTTGTCGTCGGTGCAGTGCTGATTACTGGTGCAAAAGCACCAATGCTTGTAAGCCGCAAGGACATTGCAAACATGGAACCAGACTCTGCCGTTGTTGACGTAGCGATTGATCAGGGTGGATGTATCGAGACAATCAAACCGACCACACACGATGATCCGGTCTACAAAACTGAAGGCGTGCTTCACTACGGCGTGACCAACATTCCTGGCGACGTGCCGAAGACTTCAACTTACGCGCTAACGAACGTCACGCTACGTTATGCTCTTGAATTAGCAAACAAAGGACTTGCTCGCTCGTTAGAGCAAAATGAGGCTCTACGAAAAGGGCTTAATACGCATGCAGGCAAGGTGACGCACAAAGCTGTTGCTGATGCTCTCAACATGCCTTATTCGTCGTTTTAATTAACGGATGAGCAAGGTCAATTTTAAGCGTGACGTATTTAACCTGACCGTCATTGTTTCGGCGTTGGGTTATTTCGTCGACATTTATGACCTAGTATTATTCAGCATTGTCCGTGTCGCGAGTCTGAGAGATTTGGGTGTGCCCGAAGGTGAGCTTTTAGGCGTCGGTATTCAGCTATTAAATATGCAGATGACCGGAATGCTTATCGGCGGCATCGTTTGGGGCATCCTTGGTGACAAGCTAGGACGAGTCTCTGTACTATTCGGCTCAATTTTAATGTACTCGTTGGCAAATATTGCAAACGGCCTGATCCACAGCGTCGAAGCTTATTCCTGGCTGAGGCTGATCGCAGGAATTGGACTTGCTGGGGAGCTTGGTGCGGCCATCACATTAGTCAGTGAAAGCCTGCCAAAAGAAAGTCGAGGCATTGGCACATCCGTGGTCGCTGGCATTGGCGTATCGGGCGCACTACTAGCAGCGACCATTGGTAAACATTTTCCTTGGCAGTTTGCCTACATGGCCGGAGGCGGTCTTGGCCTCGCGCTGTTGATACTTCGTGTCAAAATGCTAGAGAGTGGAATGTTCAGCCAATTGCGTGATGACGCGGATGTGAGTCGTGGTGACATATCCATGCTATTTACAAATCTCGAACGATTCGGGCGCTACATGGACTGTATTCTGATTGGCCTTCCATTGTGGTTTGTCATCGGAATTCTCGTCACATTTAGCCCGGAAATCTGCGCTGAACTTGGAGCCACAGGACCAGTTAGTGCTGGTGATGGAATTTTTTGGGCCTATACCGGACTTGTTGTTGGTGATATCGGCAGCGGTGCCGTAAGCCAGTGGCTAAAATCCCGCAAGGCCACACTTTGGATCTTCCAGCTAGCTAGTGCGGCGCTAATCATTTTATTTTTAGCGTCAAAAAACATGTCTCCAGAATATTACTACCTACTTTGTTTTCTTTTAGGTTGCAGTGTCGGATATTGGGCAATTTTCGTGACAGTTGCTGCTGAACAATTTGGTACCAACTTACGGGCCACAGTAACGACCACCGTGCCAAACTTTGTACGTGGAAGCGTAGTGCTCATTACCACGGCGTTTACTGCATTACGTTCCAACGTTGGCACAATCCAGAGCGCCCTCACCGTCGGCATTGTTTGCGTGACCATAGGACTATTTGCGCTCAAGAGACTTAAAGAAAGCTTTGGAAGAGACCTTAACTGGCTTGAATCCTAGTCAATCCAATTGGCACAAGTCTAAAGCAATAGTCCAAAGCAATAGTCTAAAGAACTGAGTCCTGAATCAGTACGGTCTCTTTCGATGTTGATTCGCGCTTTCTAACGTTCTGATCAAGCAGGCGCACGTTTCCAGTAGATATGTCATATACAGCACCAACTATTTTGAAGCTTCCATTTGCAGTCAGTTCCGTGAGGTGAGGGCTTGAACCAAGTAGCTGTTTAATCGTACGTTGAACATTCAGCTCAATGGCATGACTCACCACGTTGTCTAAAGAGCCGACTTGCTCGTGATCTTTATTCACATGAGACATTGCTCCCAAAGCTTGAATTGCGGCCGGTTCAATTTCTTTAAGTAATACATCTAAATTACCGGTCAACGAATTTTGCTTCTTCATAACCCCAGTGACAGCGCCCTGAATTGCGCCGCATTGGGTATGTCCCATGACCACGCAGAGCGGAGATCCAAAGCTCAAGGCAGCAAATTCAATACTTGCGATCAGTGACGGCGCAGCTATGTTACCCGCCACACGGATTACAAATAAATCACCAAGGCCCGAGTCAAAAACCGTCTCGGCAGGCACCCTTGAATCAGAGCAAGTTAGAACGATTGCATATGGATTTTGACCATATCTAGCGAGTTGCTCTCGGCGCTGACTACTCGCGAGGGAATCAATCGACCTAAGTCCGCTCGCAAAACGCTTGTTACCATCAATTAAACGATTTAGCGCGGAATCAGGTGTCAATTGTTGCGTTGATTTCATATTTTGGATCCTCCGTTAATAATAGGCGCTACATTTCGCCTGCATGAGATCATCGACCTATAGCATTAGATTGTAAAATTGATAATATTCAGGGAATATATTGTTTTAAGCGATGACTTCAAAAATAACGAGCAGGGAACCCCATGAAACAATGGCTTAATTACCACCATCTTTACTACTTCCGAACCATAGCCACCGAAGGCAGCGTCGTAAAGGCCGCCAAAAAACTTCGGCTTGGGCAACCGACTCTTAGTACTCAGTTAAAAATCTTTGAAGACCACCTTGGCCAAAAGCTATTCGAAAGACAAGCCCGGACCTTAACCCTCACCGAGGCGGGAAAGATGGTTTTAGACTATGCAAACGAAATATTTAAGCTCGGTGACGAAATGATCGAAGCGATCAATGATCGACTTCAAGCATCGCGCATCGATGTCACCATCGGCGCATTAGATAGTGTTCCAAAACACATCTTAATGAAAATAGCTGCGTTCGCGCAAAAATCGTCTGATTGCCGAGTCTCATTTCTCGAGGGACGCTACGAAGAATTATTGCGCGAAGCAAAAGCCCATCGTATCGATATCATCGTCGCCAATCATGGCCCAACCCCTGCTGAAGCCAGTGGGTTGCGGGCGCGGCGAGTCTCTCGCATGCCTTGCGTCGTTTGTGGAGATAAAAAATTTGCGGGTTTAAAAAAAGGTTTTCCGGATTCACTATCTGGCGAACCCCTCATACTCCCAACCCCACATAGCAAACTTAGAATCGATATCGATCACTGGTTCAAAACGAAAAAAATCGCGGTGGACGTTGTATTTGAAACACAGGATACCAGCCTGCAAAAACTTCTGGTAACCCATCAGCTGGGTATCGCGCCTTTACCATTACCAGCAGCCGAAGAATTGGTGGCTAGTAAGGAAATGATCATTATTGGCGAACTCCACGACGTATACGAAGAATTATGGATTGTGGGTGGGGAGAGGCGCTTCCAAAATCCGGTAGCTGGCCAAATTTTCAAATCATTTTCGCTAGATACAGAGTGAGCTATTTATCGTTTAAAACGATTAAATAGTTTCTATTTATCTATTTTTTAAAATAATAGCCCATCCGACATAATGCTGATCGTGCCACAGCATTAAAAGGGGGCCACCTTGGAAAAGTCAGTTGAATTAGCTAACGCCATTGCGAGTCCACTGATCACACTCAATGGTCATTGGTGGGCCTACGCCATATTGCTCGGGATCATCGGCATCATGCTCATTTTGGATTTAGGCGTCTTCCACCGTAGACCGCACGTGGTGACTCTTAAAGAAGCGGCTATCTGGAGCATCATATGGGTGGCTATATCTTTACTATTTAATTTTGGGCTTTGGCACTGGGCCACTGGATACTTTGTCGATCAACCTGGCGTTGCTAAAAGACTTGCCGGAGAATTCCTAGCGGGTTACGTCGTTGAAAAATCCCTCGCTATCGACAACATCTTCGTTATCGCAGTCATTTTTAGTTACTTTGCAATTCCCTCGCATCTTCAACACCGCGTGCTGTTTTATGGAATATTAGGGGCTATTTTTTTTCGCGCCATTTTTATCGGCCTGGGAAGCTGGCTCATGCAGTACCACTGGGTTATGTACGTGTTTGGCGGATTCCTGATTATCACAGGCCTTAAACTCTTTCGTCCAGGAGACGAAAACAAAACGCCCGCAGATAACTTACTCGTGCGCTGGGTCACAAAGCGACTCCCGGCCACACCAGACCTTCACGGCTCCAGCTTCTTCGTCCGCTCTGCCACTGGACCCTGGATGGTTACACCGCTTTTTCTAGCGCTAATCGTCGTAGAATTTACGGATATTATTTTTGCCGTTGATTCCGTTCCGGCGATATTTGCTATCACCAATGAACCGTTTATCGTGTTCGCCTCAAATATGTTTGCAATCTTGGGACTTCGCTCCATGTACTTTCTCATTGGCAGCCTCATGCCAATGTTTACCTATCTGAAATATGGGCTGGGCCTCATATTGATTTTCGTCGGCCTCAAGATGGCCTGGCTTAATCAATTGTTTGATGGAAAATTCCCCATATCTTGGTCATTAGGCATTATCGCAGCAATTCTTACGACATCGATCGTCGCATCAATAGTTTCTAATAATAGAAAAACAAAGCGCGAAACAAGGGCTTCTCACACATGAAATGGTCATTTTATCCGAATCAAAAATTAAATTTATCTCAGAATTTAGTAAGTGCACTCGTTGTATTCCTGGTCGCACTCCCGCTATGCATAGGTATTGCTGCAGCATGTGGTCTGTCGCCTGACAAAGGACTGATCGCTGGAGCCATCGGTGGAATCGTTGTCGGACTATTTGGCGGAGCTCCCCTTCAGGTCAGTGGCCCAGCAAATGGTCTTATTCCTATTATTTCGGAGCTAGGATCCGAGCATGGACTTATCATTCTTGGGGCTGCTGTCATGCTAGCTGGAATCATTCAAGCCATGGCGGGATTTCTTAGACTGGGAGTTTTTTTTAGAGCCCTCTGCCCCAGTGTCATCTATGGCCTCATGGCGGGATTTGGATTGGTCATTTTTAGTAGTCAGCTCATGATCAGCCTTGATGGCGTGCCGAGTGGCACATTTTCTGCAAATGTTGCAGCCATACCCACTGAGTTCATGAAAATTTTTACGTCAACTGCAACGCTGCACGCTCTCCTTGTATCCGTCTTCACATTGAGCGGCATAATCATATGGAACGCGCTAATTAAACAACTAAACCACCGATCCGACTTAGGCTATTCTCAAGCCTTGCGAAAAGTGCCCCCTTATTTGATCGGAATTTTAATTGGCACAACGGTTCACTACGCCTTTAGTCTATCTTCACACACCATTGCGATCCCGGAAACACTAAGCCAAGACCTCAGCGAAGGCGTTAATAGTCTTTATGCTCTTCTCGCAAAAGACGCCTCTGCGATTGGCACTATCTTTGAATTCGCCGTTACGATTGCCATTCTAGCAAGCGTTGAAACTATGGTATCAACCGCTTCACTCGACAAAATATCGGCCGCCAAAACGTCGTCAAATTATAATCGAGAACTTATTGCGCAAGGACTAGGTAACTTTCTCTGCGGACTATTTTCAGCGCCACCGATTACTGGCGTGATGATTCGAAGCACGGCCAATGTCGAAGCAGGCGCAACAAGCAATATTTCGACCATCATGCACGGCTTGTTATTGATGGGCGCATTGCTGATGTTTGGTCAGGCGCTTCATTTTATACCCGCTGCGGCACTAGCGGCAATCTTGATGCACGCTGCTCTGAGACTCATAAATGTAAAGGCGGTAAAACTATTAGCTGCTGAGGAAAAACGACACGTCATCACATTTTTAGCTACAACGGTTGCTGTCATAACATTTGGAGTTTTATACGGCGTCGCCGTGGGATTGGGACTCAGCGCATTTTGGCTTTTACGCCGTTTCGTGGCCTTGGAAATCAAATGCCTAGACTCAAAAGTGGAGCTTACAGGTGTAGCTACGTTTATGGATCTTCCGCGGCTTCTAAGATTCCTCGAATCACTTCCGGCCAATAGCAATCTTCAAGTGTGCACGAAAGGTTTACGATATATTGATCCATCGGCTCGCGATGTCATCGATAGTTTAAAATCAAAAATGCAAGGAGTCCCCATAAAATTTGAATTATTACAAGGATCTAAAATGACTAACCCTTGATAATTAGTCTATTTGTTAGTTCATTTGAATCGTCTGTCTCGATCGGAAAATGAGCTGATAGAATTTCACCACAACGGTGCACAGCCGCGGTTAAACCCTCGGCACATCGCCCGCGTCGCAAGCCTTGAAGCATAAGATTTAACACTTCACTCCAAGCATCAGGCGAAAGCTTAGAAGAAATGGCCTTATCTGCCAATACGACGGCTTGCCTGTCTTCGATTGCCAAAAAAAGCAGGATTCCAGTTGATCCAGTTGTTGCTCCAATCCCAGCACGGTAAAACTCCAACTCAGCCCTCTCACCAGCCAAACGCCTCGCATCCCTCGGCGGAGTGACAAATCTTCTCACCATGCCCAGGTTAGCGAACACTGCAGAAATCCCTAGAATTAATATGCCGATTGCGAAAACAAGTAAAAATTTCAGCCAACTAGCTGTTAATATGAACTGAGAGTCCCACCATTCACTGAGCGGTCTTTCCGCAAATAAAGCAAAACATAAAATCAAAACAATAGTCAAAAATCTCTTTGGCCAATTCAATTCAAAACTCTGACGGACAATAATCGGCACAATCTCGCCTGAAGTTTTTTTCTCAGCGTCTTCAATAGCGGCTTCCACCGATAGAATTTCTTCGCGCTTTAGGTATGGTCTAATCCATTCCGGCAAAGCACCCCGAAGATCGTGCTGTGTGAGATTTACCTGTGATTGATTCATATCATTCACCATGACCCCGATGACCCTCCTCCTCCAAAACCGCCGCCACCGCCAGACCAGCCGCCACTGCTCATTCGTGGTCCACCGCCAGGCATTCCTCCCGGCCAGGCTCCGTCACCATAATACCTTCCATGCCAACCGGAACGTCCGTATGTGGTCGTAGCGAAACGGTTTCTTCGCGCTGTTAAGAAAAAAATCCCGATGATTAAGAAAAAAATCTTAAGCATCACCCCAAAACCAGCGTTTTTATTTTTTATTCTTTGCCTTGGCAGTCCGACTGAATCGAGATTAAACGATGGATCAGTTTGCTGCACAATCGCCGCTACAGCCAGAAGAATTCCATAATCGTAATCGCTTTTTTGGAAACTCGGCTTCAGTATTTGATCAATAATTCTTCGTGCCATTGCGTCAGGCAGGTCACCTTCTTTCCCGTAACCAACTTCAATGCGCACGCGCCGTTCATTGGGTGCGATCAATATGAGAACGCCGTCATCCTTATCCTGACGACCTAACTTCCAAGCCTCGGCAACTTTTATCCCAGCCTCTTCAATAGACAGCCCGTCTAGGCTACTGAGTGTCAGCACTGCAATCTGAGTTCCACCCGCGTCATGAACCGCACGAATCAAGCGATCTATTTGAACCTGACCTGAGTCGGATAAAACATGGGCCTGATCAACCACAGGACTAGAAAGGGATGGGATTGTAAAAGCCTGTAGCGTTGGCGCAAAAAAAACCAGCGACGCTATTACAAATAGTTTTACGATGCACTGTAAGTTATGTCGGACCGATGTCACTTCTTGTTTCCAAAATCAACTTTAGGAGCTGCCTGAATGACCTTGGCCTCTGACTCATCGACAGACCACTGCGGCATGGATTGATAATGATAAATTAAAGAATTCGTCCAACTTGAAAACGGCACGGTCACAAGATTATTAAATCCTTTGATGGACTCAATATAACGATTCCTAGCCACCGTAATCCGATTCTCCGTGCCTTCGAGCTGAGCTTGCAGCTCGCTAAAATTTCGATCCGCTTTTAGTTGTGGATAGTTCTCGCTGATAACCATCAACCGCCCAAGAGCCTGACTAAGACTCCCCTGCGCTTTCTGAAATTCCGAAAGCTTTGCAGCACTCATGTTTGACGGATCAATCGTGACGCTCGTCGCTTTGGCACGGGCAGCCACCACAGCTTCAAGAGTATCCTTCTCATGCCCTGCATAGCCCTGCACCGTGGCCACTAAATTCGGGACAAGATCTGCGCGACGCTTATACTGATTTGTGACTTCAGCGAGAGTTGCATCCACCTCATTCTTTGCTTGTGGAATAGCCTGAAGCCCACAACCGGAAATAAAAACTCCCAAAATACAAACTAAAAAAAAGTTCTTCATTATCTGTCACCTTTAAAATTATTTAGTCTTGGTAAATAGGTCCTTTAGAAAGCGATTTTCGCACGCCGTCCACGACTAGATCCACTTCATCTGAAGTGATTGCAAAATGTGGAGTAAACCTTAATGCGTTTTTGCCACCATGAATCACACCGATACCGTTTAAACGCATATCGAGCTCAACACACTTCTTCCCGAGAACGGTATAACCTTTTTCAGCTAGTTCTACAGAAAACAGCAAGCCTGTACCTTGAACCTTAGTAATAACTCCCGGAAATTCATTCGCTAGAGCATTAAACTTTTCGAGAAACTCTTTACCTTTGCTGACGATGTTTTCCCGAAGTTCGGGCGTCAGAGAATCTAGCACTGCGCAAGCAACTTCAAGAGCGCGCGGATTAGTCGTCATGGTGTTTCCATAGACACCCTTTTTGTAAAGCGACGCGGCAGATTCTGTCAATGCAAGGACTGAGAGCGGATATTGCCCGGCATTGATTGCCTTTGAATAAGTTTCCATGTCCGGTGCTTCGCAGGTTTCAAACCCAGGATAGTCGCAAAGACTTAGATTTCCAGTGGTACGTAGCCCTGCTTGAATCGCATCAAGCACCAGCATAGCGCCGTGCTCTTTAGTCAATCTTCGCGCTTCATCATAAAACTCACGAGTCAAAGCCACCCCAGGATTACCTTCACCCATGACTGGCTCTATGAACATAGCCTCATAGTAAACGCCCTCTTTCTCGGCCTTTGCAAAGGCTGCACGTAATTGGTCGATATTTCCTGGATCAATAACATCTAGCTGAGCATCTTCGCGAAAACTTGCTAACACTTGATAGGACTTATGCGACGAGTGCGACATCTTCGCCGGGCGCTCGGTGCGTCCATGAAAACTACCTTTTTGCGATAAAAATCTAATTTTTCGACCTGCATATCGCCCACCAGGATCCGTCATGATTTTAGCTTGAATATCGCTGATCCTACAGGCCACTGTCATGGCTTCAGAACCAGAATTCAGACACAAAAACTTAGCAAACGGTTTGCGCAAATGAGGTGGTCGGTTATGTCCAACCTCAGCAAACATTTTATCTAAGAATCGTTTTTGAGAAAAATTCGCCGTCATAACATTCGCCATCACAACGTCCTGGCACATGGCTCTGATAACTTTTTCAGGACCATGCCCCAGACCCAGCATGCCATAGCCACCACTATCGTGAATAACAGCTCCGTGAGTTGTAATGATCCATGGACCTTTGGCCATGAACGCAACGTAAGGATTGACCGCGACTTCTTGATAAAAATTCACAAAACCATCCTGAAGGCTGGCTATGAGATCTTTTTCTGACATTTTAAACCAGCTTGGATACTCGTTTTTTAAACACGACCACCATGTGTGAGCATCATCGATAGCCTGCCTCAACTGCGGAAATTTAGGCAAGAACGACTCCAGTATTTTATCCGCAAGACCAGGCGTTTGTGACGGCCCGGCAAAATCACGCATTTCCTTTAGCTTTGATATCGACGACATATCTTTTACCCCTCTAATGCAAGCACGGCCATAGTCTCAGTCTGAAATAGCGGCTATTTTAAGCCCTTTATCTACTAACTCCGAAAGTTCGGAAGAACGATCAGCGCCTCCTCCCACGAGAAGCTCAAAGATCTTTTTGTCCAGCGCGTAAGTCACTTTTTTCTGCTGACTCAATTCAACTAGCTCTAATGCTAACAGCCACTCATCAGGGTGTTCGGCTAGCGTTTCCCGCACGACGCTGTCTAGTAAATCATTTCGTGGCGCCCCCGAGCCTTGACGGATGTCTCGGACTTTCGCATAACAATCAAAAATTTTACGCTCGTTCGCGGTAAAGGGACTCTGCCTTCCCGGCTGCGTTGAAACACCGCCCATATCATAATCGCCATAAGCTGCCCGGTCAGCCGGCCCACCAAAGACACTTGTAATGGCTTCTCCCACAGGCATGTCAAACTCACCCCATGACGGGTCGAAATATTTTTGACCACCTCGAGTTACCGTACACTCAGCCCATGTAAGATAGAGCAAAATATCATGTTCTCGCACAATGTTTTTAACAACGCCCGACACCTTAAATCCATTTACAAAATCAAGGTTCACTCTTTGTCCGATTTTGATCCCGATGGTTGATAGCTCGTGATCTTGCAGAGTTGCAGGAGATTTGCTGGGCAAGGCCAGCCATCGCCCGAGCGGCGTTGAAAATCCGTGACTATGCCGTATTTTACCCTGGCCTTTTAGTTCTTTTGACCTGAAACAAAGCTGCGTCGGCCCATCAAATTTAACAAAGTGAGGCTCGCCCTGATGACCACTCACTGCCGCCTCATAAGAGGCCAAAATACCGCTGATCTGAAGCCCTGATTCTAATTGAACTGAATTCACGGTTTTGGCACGTCGAGCTTGTTCAAGCCCTGTGACACCACCCATTTTAAAAGAAAGTTTGCACTCTAAGTCGTTCAGCACATCTGTAAGCTGAGCTAAATCTTCCGCAACAAAAAGCTGTGGCTGTGGCTCCGTGATATCAAAGGAAACTTCCACACATTTGACGCTTAGTGGAATTTTTCGCACTTTAGATGATAAACATGCCTGACTTTCGCCGACACTAGATAGCAAGCCCGCGCCGTAAATCTTTGGATTTTTCAAATCTCCTACTAGCCCGTATTCGACCGTCCACCAAGCCATCCGCGAAACCATAGCAGCCTCTGACACATATGAAACATTCTGTACAGCTCGATCGAGGGCTTTTTGGGCAGCGACAATATCGCCAGGCTTTGTGTCGGGATTTTCCTTAATGTCTGACAATACTCTAATGGCTTCGTATAGTGCGAGATCCTCGCTACTCATAATTGTTTTTTCCGCCATCTTCGCATACTTCCTAAGATACTCGCGGTAGCTAGCATCCGCGATAATCGGAGCGTGCCCAGCAGCCTCATGAACAATATCTGGCGCAGGAGTATAGGCAAGATGATCAATAGATCGCATATCAGTAGCAATTGGAAGAATGCCGCGCGCCTGTAAATCCAAAAACGCTATCGGGGGAATAAATCCACAAACAGGCACTGCACCCCAGCCGAATTTTTTCAGCGCTTCATCCATTTCTGAAACTTTTGGAATGCGATCTAGTGGTATGGCGGTTTTATTTAATCCATCTAGATAAACATCGACCGCGTTACTACGAAAATACTCACGGGATTGCCGCATGATGTAGCGCCATCCAGCGTGATCACGGCTTGTATATTTGCCGTAATCCTGCGTGGTACAGTAGCGCCGCAGATAGGGCGGCAGAGCTTCGAAGCTACTTTGAGGCATTCGCACATCCTTGCGACTGGGGACAAAACATCTTCATTCGAAAATGAACGCCCCGCAACCGCGGGGCTTTCGTAACATACCAAAATTTTTAAGATTTAGTAATCGTCATCGTCATCGTCATCATCATCGGAGTCCTCTTCGTCCTCCTCATCCTCATCTAAATCCTCGCCATAGTCATCATCATCGTCGTCATCATCGCCTGATGCGCCAGCAGGGCCAAATGAATCTTCGTCCTCTTCTTGGTCTTCATCGGCAGAACGGGACCAAGTGCGAGGCTCATCATCTTCTTCGTCTTCATCATCGAGGGCTTCTTCCTCTTCCTCGTCCATTTCTTCAACAATATAATCTTCAATCTCGAGATCACGGCGATTTTCTAGCCATTCCTTTGCTATTTCCTCTTCCTCGAAACCAGCCTTGATCGTTTTACCTGTGTGAATGTTGTAAACCTTCCAGCTCACGATAACCCCTTAATATATTCCAGAGCAGTTTAGATGAATGAAGCACTCGCGCCCTCGCGGAGACCATTCTGTATCAAATTGTACGTGTGTCCGCAGGTCTCAATCAAGCTATAGACGACTGGTTATGGTAAGCACAAAATTTTAGCTGATCAAATTCAAATAGGGTCTAGGCCGGAGACTGTCGATTCATCTTTAATGCACTTCTCTAATTCCTATAAATTCATTTGATTTCAGCATCTTAGACTGTATGTCTAAAAAGTCGAATGTCCGCCCCAGTCTAGATTTTTTTGAGGTATCAATAATCTGCCAAGATCAAGACGTCTGAAACACTCAGCCCAAAAGGAGCAGCCTTCCCATGACTAGCCAATCATCCACTAACAATACACTCAATCACGCATTAGCTACCCCCCACCAAACCAGTTTTACCGAGGTACCGTTTATGGCGCAAATCACCGAGGAACTTCAGGGCAAACCCGTGACAGGGACCCCGACAAAAATTATGGGAGGCAAGCCGAATACCATGGGCAAAAGTGCTGCAGCCCTTATTAAAAGAAGGCACCCTGGCGTCACAGCAGACAGCGTTGAAAGCATGCCAAGACTGCGCCTGGTCGCCGTCACTCTGAATACAAGCTATCTGATGATTAGATTTTCCAATCATGACGAGAACATTAAATGCTCACGCCTCGCGAGAGCGTTTTCAGAATTCAACAAGGGTCTTTACTCTGGCCTCGTCCCTAGCGACTCATCAGATCTAATCATACGTCGCAAAAAAATCTCGCGACCACGCTTTTAGCCTACAGATTAGACTACAAATTAGCCCCACAGAGTTTCGATGACTTTAAACTCTTGCTCCGTAACCGGTTGTACGCTCAGTCTTTGACCTTTGCGGAGCAGCAGCATGGAATTTAGTTTTGGATTAGCACGAATATCCGCAAGACTGGCGAGTCGCTTGAATTTTTTTACCGGCGAAACGTCCACCATCATCCATCGTGACTGACCAACTTTGGCACTTGCTTCGTCAAAATATTCACTTTTAGGGTCAAGGGCGGTGTCATCTGGGTAGGCCGCGCGCACGACTTCCGCCACTCCTATAATCCCAGGTTCAGGACAGGATGAATGATAGAATAGGACTTTGTCGCCGACGTTAAATTCATCACGCATAAAATTGCGCGCCTGATAGTTCCGAACCCCGTCCCAACTGGCGATTTTCTTTCTCTCTAAATCATCCCAGCTGAAAACGTCGGGCTCAGACTTCATCAACCAATATTTCATACGAAGTGGGCTTCAGATTACTTACGCTGATCCATCGGAATGTAAGGTCGAACTGTTTCACCCATGTAAATCTGTCTTGGGCGACCAATTCTTCCATCACCATCACGATGCATTTCAATCCAGTGAGCAATCCAACCTGGGAGACGTCCCAAAGCAAACATCACTGTGAACATATCTGTTGGTATGCCCATCGCACGATAAATAACGCCGGAGTAGAAATCGACGTTTGGATAAAGCTTACGCTCTTTGAAGAAGTCATCCGACAAAGCGGCTTCCTCAAGTTCCTTTGCGATGTCGAGCAGAGGATCTTTTATGCCTTTCTTTGCCAAAAGCTTGTCGCAATACGTCTTAATAACCTTCGCACGTGGATCAAAGTTTTTGTACACGCGGTGACCAAATCCCATAAGCCTAAAGCCACTGTTTTTATCTTTGGCGCGACGAATAATCTCCTTAACCGGTAGCTTTTCACGATGGATCAATTCCAACATCTCGACAACCTCTTGGTTGGCGCCACCGTGCTTTGGTCCCCAAAGAGCACAAATTCCAGCTGCTATTGACGCAAACAAGTTCGCGTCAGACGAACCCACCAAACGCACTGTCGATGTGGAACAATTTTGCTCATGGTCCGCATGTAGGATGAGTAGAACGTTCAGCGCTTTCACCATGTCTGGATCAATCTGATACTCTTCCGCAGGAGTCGCAAACATCATTCGCAGGAAGTTTGAGCAGTAATCCAAATCAGATTTTGGATAAATAACCGGCTGGCCCTTGGACTTCTTATATGAGTAGGCAGCAATAGTGCGCATTTTTGATAGAAGCCTAGGAACCAAGTGATTGACTTGAGTCATATCGTTTGGATCAAGGTGCTCAGGATAGTAGCTTGAAAGGGAGCAAACCATCGCGGAAAGAATCGCCATTGGATGCGCCGTGGTAGGGTAACCATCAAAAAATTTGATCATTCCCTCATGGATCATCGCATGACTACTGAGAAGATTGCGGAACTCTTCACGCTGTGTGCGATTAGGCAAATCTCCGTAGATTATTAGATAAGACGTTTCTACAAAATCACTTCGATCCGCCAATTCCTCGATCGGAATTCCGCGGTAACGAAGGATGCCAAGATCACCATCAATGAAAGTGATCGCTGATTTACAAGCTCCGGTATTTCCGTAGCCCGAATCAATTGTAATGTAACCACTCTCTTGACGAAGCTTTGAGATATCGACAGCCTTTTCCTTCTCTGTGCCCTCAATGACTGGCAATTTATAGGATTTCCCATCGAGAATAATTTCGCCTGCTCCACTCATGATCAACCTCTAACGTAATTAATAATGAACTAAAAAAATTGCTTTGAAGTTTTTTTAATTCCCAAAAAAACGAACCCGCAACTGAACTTTTGGGCAGCCTTTTCGGGGAGTTTCGACCCGAATTCTATGCTACTGGAAATCATCGCTCGGAGCAATTAAAGGCAGCAAGCGCGCTAAAAAACTCAAAAAAAAAGGGGGCGGCCATCCCCGCTCAACTTTAAGAAAGCACAAGTGTCTCAAGAATGATCAGGACAATGCCCATGATTGAGCCACCGGCTATGACCCCGGCACAGGCTGTCTCTTGGTTATCCACAAAAATTTTGGATAGTGTTGACTTTTTACCAGCACTAGCACGGGTGAGGAGCCAAAAAAAGAGACTACCGGCAGCCATAGCCCAGCAATCTGAAAACTTGAGCACAAACGACAAACCTAGGCCCATTGCCGAGACGGGAAAGCGACCGCGGGTTCGGCGGTTCAAAAACTCAATGGCAACACCAACAAGACCACCTAAAATAACGGCTATTCGCGTAGACTGCGGCAAGACACTCAACCCGGAAGCTAAAACCTTAGCCACGGCAATCCAAATTTGCGCGCCAGGCATCGGAAGGTCTTCCGATGTGATGCGCGCAATATCTCCTTGTAGTAGCAAGTAAAAAACTGGAACTGCAATCAAAGCGCCCGCAACAATCCCCAAGCAATGTCCTACTGCTTGCTGCCGAGGTTTACCACCAAGCATGTAACCAGGCTTGATATCCATAAGCAAGTTAGATGCGTTCAGCGCCACTTCACCGTTAATGCCGGCGGTCATAATATTAGTCCCCATATCCCCAGGTTTTATGACGGCAAAAGTTAGCTGCGTCAGTTTTCCCAAAGCCCCGCCCGGAGTGATTGCCGTCAGCCCCGTCGAGGTGACAGCGATCAATGTAAATACAAAAACTAGCGGTATGGCGATGAGTGTGACCCACCAATCAATATTGAACCAACTCTGCCCAAGGATCATCAATACTAGACCCGTGACCGGAACTCCTACAAACGACACCCACAGTGGCAACTCAATATCTGCCAAAATATCCTTGGACTTTGGCCCCTTGTGCCTCCTAAACGCCGCAAGAATAATTTCCGGTTTTGCGAAGAATGAATAAAGTGATGAGGTTGTCATCATGGCCACACCACCCCAAAGCAGCCACATGTTTATTTCTTTCCAAGCGGCACTTGCAATCATGCCTTGGGAAATAGCCCAGGGTACGAGGAACACGTAATTAAAAATGGCTCCCACAAGCAGACTGGCTCCCACCTTAATCCCCATCAAACCACCGGTAGCCATCATAACAATCGAAGAGTCCCATCGGATAGACAGGTCTTTTAAAGGCGTACCCATCAGTTTAGGACCGTCGATTCGATAGAGGAAATCATCCCAATATTCGGGCAGCAGCAGGAACTTAAGCTTTATGTGCTCTAGTATTTTCTCGCTGCGAAGTAACTCAACTAATGCACTGAGCCCCGCGCCAAATAGTAAAATCTTAGCCTTCAGCATGCCGTCTCGGCCACCGTCATCAGCGTGAAGATTATCCATAACAACGCCTGCTGCACGACCCTCTGGGAATGGCAGCTGCTCTTCGTTAATAAATCTTTTTTTAAGTGGGAAGGCAAAAAACACACCTAGCAAAGCTAGAAGAGATATCCACACCATCGTTTGATATTGAGGTATCATCGTGCCGGTGATGGCCATGTATGCCGCGATCGAAGAAACTAGCGGAGCGGTCATATATCCAGCCGAAGTTGCAATCGACTGCATGGCGTTATTTTCAAGTATGGTAATTTCTTTGCCCACTCCAAATCTTGAGAGGGCCTTAAAAAAAGCAAAAGCTAAGACGACTGATGTGATACCCACGCCAAGAGTCCAGCCAGTTTTAATGCCAACGTAAAGATTTGTAACACTGAGAACGCCTCCTATAATCATTCCGGTCAGGGCAGATCGCAACGTTAACTGCGGCATGTCACCTTTATAGCAATTTTCAAGCCACCAACGATCTTTTTCTTCCAAAGACATGGTGTGTACTTGTTCTTCGGTCAGCTGTTTAAGCGACATGACAGGTCCTTTGTGAATGCATTAAATTTTTTGAATGTTGAAACGATGTTCGCCGCACAAAAATGGCCACTTCGGTTTGCCAGCGACAAACGGCGTCGGTTCAACAATCACCCAAGATGC
>Ga0214921_10002511_pt1 | contig 29717 bp, 28 predicted proteins | sample LL1505_MetaG_FD_177992 | JGI IMG/M metagenome (GOLD analysis project Ga0214921, IMG submission 177992) | Freshwater microbial communities from Lake Lanier, Atlanta, Georgia, United States - LL-1505 | ecosystem: Environmental > Aquatic > Freshwater > Lake | place: USA: Georgia | collected...
ATATCTTCAATTACTGATTGCTTAACATCTTCATTATCAACTGATTGCATAACTATATCTTCAATTACTGATTGCTTAACATCTTCATTATCAACTGATTGCATAATTATATCTTCAATTACTGATTGCTTAACATCTTCATTATCAACTGATTGCATAACTATATCTTCAATTACTGATTGCTTAACATCTTCATTATCAACTGATTGCATAATTATATCTTCAATTACTGATTGCTTAACATCTTCATTATCAACTGATTGCATAACTATATCTTCAATTATTGGATGCTTAACATGATCATTAACTGATTGTATGACTATATCTTCAATTACTGATTGCTTAACATCTTCATTATCAACTGATTGCATAACTATATCTTCAATTATTGGTTGTTTAACATGTTCTTCATCGACTGATTGTATAACTATATCTTCATTAACTGATTGCATAATAGGTTCTTCATCAACTGATTGCATCACTATATCTTCATTAACTGATTGCATAATAGGTTCTTCATCAACTGATTGTATAATAGATTCTTCATCTACTGATTGCATGACCATATCTTCAATTATTGGTTGCATGACCATATCTTCAATTATTGGTTGCATAACATGTTCTTCATCGACTGATTGCATGACCATATCTTCACTTGCTAATTGTATAACAGGTTTTTCATTAATATGTTGTATAACTGTATCTTTAATTACTGATTGCTTTATAGGTTCTTCATCAATTAATTGTATAACTATATCTTCAATAACTGATTGTTTGACAGGTTCTTTATTAACTGATTGCATAACTATATTAATAGATTGTATAAATGTTTCTTTAATAACTAGTTCCTCTAAATTTAACTCTTTATTTATTATTTTTCCTATAATTTGTTTTTCTATTTTTAATTTTTTATTAATTTTATTAAATTTAGTATTTTTTTCATTTTTATTTTCTAAACAAGTTGTATCTATTTTTAATTTATTTTTCATTAAATTAATTAAGAAAATAATTTTAATTGAAATAATTATATATTAATTTATTTATTAGGACTCTAAATAATGATAATCTAATATTATCAATTATTGATTTATCAATATCTTTACTAATAAAATCATAAATATTTTTATAAAATTTTATACAATTTTCAGCATCACTTTTTTTAATTTTTACAAAGTTATTTAATTTATTATAAATATTTAAATAGTTTTTATTATTAGTTTGTTTTAATATTGTTAATGTTTTATCATTATCTATTTTTTCATAAACTTCTTTAATAAGTAGATTTATTTTATTTTTATCATCATCATTTATTCCTATAAAATTCGTTGCAATAATATAAAAAGATATTCCAATATTTAATCCAACTTTGTTTTTTATAATAACTTTTTTATAATACTTTTTTAAAATATAAATACAATTACAAATTAAATTAATATCTTTATAAAATTCTGTTGTTATTATTAAATTTCCATTATAATTTTGTTTATTTAATGCAATACCAATAAAATATAATATTCCAATATTGTCTATTGAATTAACAGTTCTTAAAATTGTATTATCAAATATACCAAAATAAATCAAATCATATTTTGTTTGATCTTTAATCATTTTATTATAAATATTAAAATTTATAATATATTCATTATTAATATCTATTTTTTTTTTAATTTTAGATTTAATTATTTTATTATATTTACTTTGTGAAGAAGTATTATTTAGATAATAATTTAATAATCCATTATTATCAATATATTTATTTATTAGATTAATATCAGTAATACGATTTAAAATAAATGTATTTTTATCAATATTACTACTAATTAAAAATTGTTTAAAACTAATATTTTTAATATATTTTTTTATTAATAATTCAAATAATTTATATTGTTTAATATATCCATAATCATATATTTCCTGTAAAAAAACATAATTTGAAAAATTTTTATTAACATCTGGAATATCATAATCTTTAAATTTATATTTTTGTATATTAATTTTAAAATCTAAATCATCAATAGTATCTTGATCTAATATAACATCTTCAATATTTTTTGATTTATAAAAATTTATTTCATCTAATAAATTATAATAATTATTTAATTTTGGTTTAGAATAATCTCTTTGATTAATTTTTTTTAAAATATATTGATAACCAACATGTAATACTTTTAATTGTAAATTAAATAATTTAATAAATGTATCAATTGCTTCTTTTGGTTTAAATATTTCCCCTTTAACATTATCCCATTCATAATCATCAAATATTAATATTCCATTTTCATTTAAAATATCCCAAGATAAAATAGCATCTGATAAAACATCTTTTGCTTGATGCGATGCATCTATAAATATAAAATCAAAAATTATTAATCCAGTATCTTTTAATTTTATTATTGCTTTACTAGATGTCATATTTATTTTAACATTTTTATCTTTTTCACCTGTTTCTTCAACATTTTTATCAAATTTTTTCTCTATTTTATCAGTATATTCTTTATATTCTGAACAATCATCGCATGATTTCCATTTATCTATTGAAAATACTTTTGAATAAGGATTAGTACAAAGATTAGTTAACATCCAACATGTATTTTCTCCTGTATATGCTCCAATATCTAAACAATTTATTTTTTTATCAACTAAAGGAAATAAATATTTATCCCAATGTTTTAAATTAGTTTTTAATTTACTCATTATATTAATTTAGATTTTTTTTTAATAAATTATTAATTTGATTAATAATTGATTCAAAATTATTATCAACTTCATTATTTATAGTTAATGTTAAAATATCTGTATTATTAATCCAATCTTCATGTAGATCATGTAATTCTTTTAAATAAGCAAGAGGAACGCTAGATTCTTCACTTCTAGCTCTTTCTTTAATCCTGTTATAACATTTTTCTGGTGAACATTGTAAGTAAATAATTGCATCAGGTTTTTTAAAAAATTTTTTTTCTAACCAATCAAACCAAATATTGTAACAATTAATTTCAATATCACTCATTTTACCAGAGTTAATACATGATTTACCAAAAACATATTTATCAGTTAAAATAGATCTTTCACAAAATCTAATATTTTTAACTTGTTCATGTTCAATTGATTGAAGTCTTGTGATAAAAACCATGGTCTGAAATAGATGAGCATATCTTGATGGGTTTTCATAAAATTCTTGAAGCAAGTTTTTATTATTAGCACCTTTAATTTGTAACCATAAATCAACTGGTTCTCTAAATACTTCATAATCTTCATTACTTGATAATTTATCAATTAAAGTAGTTTTACCAGAACCAATATTTCCTTCGATTATAATATATTTTTTAATACTCATTAAAAACATTAAATTTATTATATAATTATTTATAAAATCAATTTTTTATAAATAATATATAGTTTTTTTAAAAAAACTATATATTATTTTCTAATAGTGTATATATGCATAAGTGTAATGACAGATATTCTTCAAGTTTAGAATAATGTTCATCAGATTATTCATCTGATTATGACTCATCTGATTCTGATAATAAAAATAATAATTGTACACCAAATTTAACTGGATCAACTGGTTTCACTGGACCTAATGGTAATACTGGTTTACAAGGATCAACTGGTCCTATTAGAGAAAGTGATAATGTAAGATCTACCGGACCTACTGGACCTAATGGTAATTCTGGATTACAAGGACCAACTGGTTTCACTGGACCTAATGGCAATACTGGATTACAAGGACCTACAGGTTTACAAGGAATACGTGGTGGAATTTTAAGTTATGCAGATTTTTATGCTTTAATGCCAGGTGATAATTCTTCTACAGTTGCGATTGGTACAGATGTTCAATTCCCAAATAATGGACCAATCTCAGGAACTAATATTATTAGATTAAGTGCTTCAACATTCAATTTAAATTCAATAGGAAGTTACTTGATTCAATTTCAAGTTAGTGTAAATGAACCAGGACAATTATGTGTTGCTTTAAATTTAACAGAAGTTCCTTATACAGTTGTTGGACGTGCATCAGGTACGTCACAATTAGTAGGATTATGTATTATTAATACAACTACTATTAATACAATTATAAGTATAAGAAATCCTGCAGGAGAATCTACAGCATTAACTATTACACCATTAGCAGGCGGTACAAAATCTGTATCTGCTCATTTAGTAATAATGCAAATATCATAAATTAATTTTATAAATAATTGCTACTTTTTCAATTTCTAATTTTTCTTTACATATAAAATTGGTAATATAACTTCTAATAATTTTTTTAAAAATTTTAGCAAAATCTGAACCATGACCATATATTTTCCTTGAAATACTTCTATTAGACTCAACTGGTACAGTTCCATTGAAAAAAGTAACCAATCCTTGATTATAAAGTATTTGTTCTTTAATAAAATTTCTAAATTTCCCTTTATGAATATAAGTAGGTGTAATTTTCAAGTATTGTTTACCATGTGATATAGTTTTGAATAATACTATATTATTATCTTTTAATGATTCATCTACATATTTAAAGGCTTCTCCTGTTTGTTCAACTGCAGTAATTGTAATTGATAGGTCTTTTTTTAAATATATCAGGAATATTACTTAATAAACATCCATCTTGTTTAAGTGTAAATAATATAATATCTTTATCATGAAAAAATTCTGAAATTTTTTCAAGATAAATATAACATAATGGATTAATTTTAATAATTTCTTTTATAAATTCTTTATCTTTCAATAATTCTGGTGGAAATTGTAAGATATTCTCTGGATAATATTTAATTAAATTTGTCATAATTTCTTTATCCAACCTGAAATGTGCTGGTATATACTTAATAAAATAGTTATTTTTAATTTCACTAATTTGTAACATCATAACACGATCATTTTTAATATTATCACCAACATAATGAAGAATCATAGCACTTTCTTTCCTTTCACTAATTGCTGTATAAGAAATCATGAATAGATCAAAATTTGATCTTAGTCTTTCGGAAACATAACAAAAATTTCCATAATAACTTTGAATTGCATAAAATACAAAATCTTCTTTGTCCAGTAGTCTTTCAGAAATACTTGGAAAATGGATTCTATATATATTTTTCCTTACAAATTGTTCATCATCTTTTAATCTGTAAGATACATATTTATGAAAGTATCCATTCATATCAAGTGCATATGTCATTACTTCTTCATCATCTTTAAATATACGTAAAAACTTTATAAAACCATACAAATCATCCCAACCTAATTTTAAGACTTTAAATTTAAGAACTTGATACATTATTTGTTTCTTAATATCAGGATTCATTATAAATGTTGTTTCAATAATTGTTTTATTTTGAAAATAAATAATATGTTAAGTGAATTTTTTATCAATTTTTTTAAATAAAATAAATTACAAGCAATTTTTTACAATAAAATAAATTAAAAGTAATAATTAGTATTTAATTTTATAAATAATTGCAACTTTAATAATTTTATTCCATTCTTCACCAATATAAATACCACTAAAATTAGTTATTAATTTTTTAAAAATACTAGCAAAATCTCTACCATGTTCATATAACTTTGAAATTACACTTTCATTTTTTTTGAATGGAATAGTTCCATTCAAAAAAATAAGTAAAGTTTGATGAAAAATAATTTGATTCTTGATGAAACTTCTAAATTCTCCAATATGAACGTGTGGATGAGTAATTTTTAGGAATTGTTTACCATGGGCTATAGTTTTGAGTAATACAATATTATTTTCTTTTAATGAATCATCAACATATACATATGCATGTCCTTTTTGTTCAACAGCTGTACAAACAATAGTTAGGTCTCTCTTAAACTCAGAAGGTGCAAAATTAAGGGCATCGCCATTTTGTTTAACTGCAATTAAAATATACTCATAAATCTGTTTAAATTCATTAGGAATTATTTGTAATAGTATACCATTTTGTTCAAGTGCTAATAATATAATATCTTTATCATTAAAAAGATCAGAAATATTATTCAAATGTATATAACAAATTGGATTAATTGTAATAATTTTTTTAATAAATTCTTTATCTTGAAGTAACTCAGGTGAAAATTTTTTAATATTTTCTGGATAAATTTTAATTGAACCTGACATTATTTCTTTATCAGATTTAAAATGTTCAGATAAATAATCAATTATATATTGATTATCTAATTCAATAATTTTCAACATATATTCACGAGTGTTCTTAAATTCATCAGTTGCATCATAAAGAATATGATTACTTTTAATTTTTTTACAATTATAAAATGCTAACATAAACATATCAAAATTAGATCGTAATCTATAAGAAATATATCTAAAATTATCGCCAAGTTCACTCAATGCAAATTGTACAAAATCATCCTTATCTTTTAATCTGTCAGAAATTTCAACAAAGTAAACTTCCGATTTAATAAATGCATCTCTTAGAAATTCTTCATCGTCTCTTAATCTATTTGAAATAAATTGCATTTCATATGGATCATATTCAAGTACTAATTTCATGAATTCTTCATTATCTCTAAGTCTATTAGAGGCTACTTCACGTGAATAATAATAATAATGTTTTTGAAAAAGTGCCATTATTTCTGCATCATCATAAAATATTTTCCTAATAATTTTAAAATGAATAAAACCATTCTTCCAATCTTTTTTTGTTAACCTTAATATTTTATGTTTAAGGACATGATATATAATCGATTTCTTGATACGATAATTCATGTTTTAATTTATTATTAAAATAGTATTTAATATAAAATAATTATTCAATTTTTTTAATATATTCAAATAATTCTACTAAACCTTCTTTGATTCTATCAAAATTATCATCATAACCAATTGATAATCTAACTAATGAATAATCGTTAAATATGTTTATAAATGTATCTATTTTACTCATATGTGAACCAAATGATGTTTCTACTTTTATTATTGTTAATTTACAAATAATTTCATATAATTGATCTTTATTAATTTTAAATCCAATTGTAAAAGTTGAAGGAATTAAATTATTTTTAAAATATACTTTTCTTAATTTAGATTTTATCGGATGATGAATTAAAATATTTGGTATTTCAGATAAATAATTTAATATTTTAATAGTTAATTTAGATGATCGTGTTACTCTATCTTCAATAAAATTTATTTGTTCGTCAATAATATTTAATTGTAATGGACTAATATGAATCCCAGCAATTTTTATATAATTATTTATAAGTTCATAATCATCAATATTTTTAAATAATAATACACCACTTATTGCATTACCTCCAGAATAAAATTTACTTAATGAACTTGTAACAATATCAACATCATAATCAAATGGATTAAAAATTATACTTGATAACCAAGTATTATCACATATTACAAATAATTTAAGAGATATTTTTCTTAATTGTTTAATAAAACTAAAATCAAATATATATCCATTTGGATTAGAACAACTTTCAATAAATAAAATATTATTTTGATTTTCAATTTTAGCTAAATCTAATTTATCAATATTATAAGATTTAATATTTTTATAATATTTTATTAATTCAACAGTTTCGTGATAAAGTTCATTTCCATAAATTAAATTAATATTAGAATTTTGATTTATTAAAGTATTCAAGACTATATAGTTTGAGTGTAATCCTGAATTAGTTAGTATAACATTATGTTGATTATATAGTAATCCAATTTTATATTTAAGACTTTTATTGGTTTTAAATCTTAAATATTCTTTCGTTATTGGATCAATTACTAAATTTTCCATCTATATAAAGATATAAATATTTTTTTATATCTTTATATAAAAAAATATATTTGTCATAATTAATAAATATTATGAATTGGAATAACTAGTGTGATATTAAAATAATTATTAATTGGAATATCTGGTTTGATATTTGATACAATATATTCAATTTTATTAATAGAAATATTTGGCGTAATATAAATATAATAAGTATCATCTATTTGCTCATTTATTGCCACATATGATATAGTATAATTAATAGGAATATTTGGTATTATATTTGATCTAATGTTAGTTAAAGCCATTCTATTTATGACTTATTTTTTTAATTTTAAAATTAATTAAAAATTCAATTTTTGGTCCAAATTTTTAATATACTTTTAGATGATACTTTAGTATTAAATTCCTCTTTTACTTTAATTACTGCCATCTTTAAATCACCATTAACTATACTTTTTAACTCATAAATATAATCAATTAATTCTTGAGTATATTTATTTTTTTTTATAATTATACTATTAAATTTATAATCTAATTTACGACCATTTGAAGTTTCTAACCAACCATATACTTTAATTTGATCACGGTCAACTTTATCATGACATTCTTGACATAAAATTACTAAATTTGAAGCATCATCTTTCTGTAATCCAAATTTATCTTTATGAATTTTATCTAAATTAAAATCTTTTTGCCATTTAATATGATGTGATTCTAATTTATCTTTTATTTTACATATTTCACATTCATGCAAGTAAACATCTGAATTATATTTACTAGATTTATCTTTTATTATATTATCATATTCCATACATATTTCAGATGTTCTTTCATTAAATGATTTATCTTTCATTAAAAATTTTGCTACTTGTAAACCATAAAAAGAATCTCCTTGACCATCAGATAAATGTCTATCATAAATTAAAGTCTCGTTTATTTGATCATAAGTAATTTTTAAATGTTTAGCTTTAACTGAATTAATATTTTTAACTGATTCCATTGTAGCTAATTTATGTAAATGTGTTGCTGTAATAAAACTAGTATTTGACTTTGCTAATAATTCTAACATATAACAAACAATAACATTTGCAGATTTTTCTTCAGTACCTCTACAAATTTCATCGCCAATAATTAAAGTATTTGAGTTATTTCTTTTAAGAATTGACATTAATTCCATCATTTCAACCTGAAAAGAACTTTGTCCTCTAAACATATTATCATTACCACATATTCTTGTGAATAAAGAATAATATGGCGAATATTCAAAATTTGTTGAAGCTGTATAATATCCTATTTGTGCTAATATAATATTTATACCTATAGACTTCATAAGAGTTGATTTACCAGATGAATTAATTCCATACAATAAAATACCATTTTGTTCAGTTGATTCACCTAATTCTATATTATGCGGAACATAAGAAAAATTAGTATTAATTTTTTCAACTATTGGATGTCTTAATTCTTTTGCTTTAAAATAGCTAGCTTCTTTCATATTAATTTTTGGTTTAGAATAATGATTTTCTTTTGAACAAATTGCACCACTATTAATAAAATCAATGAATGCAATTTTATTTGACCAATTATGAAATAATTTACCATATTTTTCATTAATTAATTTCATATCCATTTTAAATATTTCTTTTAGTTTTTTTGCCATTTCTTGCTTACAAACAACTAAATTACTAGATAAATCTTTCACTTTTTGACAAGATATTTTAGTATTTGATGATTTAGGTAATGGTTCATACTTTAGTTCATCTATATTTAGTTCAATTGATCCTATATTTAATTTTGTTATTTTTTTTTGTTTTATATTATTTTTCATTAATTCACATCTTCTATTTGTTATTAATAAGTAATGTCCATCTCTTTCATTAAATTTCAATGTGATTAATGATTTAGAATCTTGATCACTATCAGATTTTTTAAAATGAGTTTTTTCATCAATATATATTTCAAGTGCTTTAATTAAATAATCCATAAAATTAGTTGTTGAATTAATTTTCTCTTGTAATTGATCTATTTCTTCATGAATTTTAATATTATAAAATGAATAATCACATTCAAAAAAATTATTAAAACTTTGTTCATTAATTTTACTAATTACAAAAGTATTTTCAATGTAATTATTAAAATTATTAGTTAAATTAATATCTTTTTCATTAATTTCAAAAATATCTAATAATAAAGTTTCATTAAGATAATTTGTTAATTTAATAATTTGATAAAATGAAATATAGAGTTGATATAATTCGATTGGATTAATAGTATTAATTTCTAGTTTTCTAATTAGTTTATCTAAATCATAAATATCTTCTAAATAATTAACTATTTTTACAGAATGATCATTTTCTAAAATTTTTCCAATAATTTCATATCTTTTATTTATTTCATTATGATCTATTAATGGATTTGATAATTGACTTTGTAAAAATCTTTTACCTATTGATGTTTTGGTGTAATTAATTATATTTAATAAATTTAAATTATTATTTTTAGATAATATATCTAATTGTTCTAATGCTCTATTTCCAAGATATAAATATTTATTTGATGAAAATAAGGTGGGTGTTCTTAATTGGTCCAATAGAATAGGTTGGTGAGATAAAACATAATCTAATAATAAAGTTAAACTTAATCTTGATAAATTTAAATATTCTAATCCAATAATTTCAATAATATCAATATTTGATTCTATTTTAAAAATTCTATTAAATAAATCACGTTGATATGATATTTTATTATGTTTAGTAATTGGAATAGTATAAACATTATCTTTATTAATTTCTAAATAACTTAAAATATCATCAATACTCATTGTTCCAATTATATCCGTCGATTTTAAATTATTTTGAAAAACAATTTCTCTTGGCGGAAAATTTTCAATAAATCTTAATGCATCATCTAATCCTATTCTTTCATCATTTGAAGTAGAATATGTTTCATAAAAATATCCAAATCCTGTAGATAAATCATATGTTGATAAACCAATATATAATTGATAATTATCGACTTTATCTTTAATTTTATCTAATACAATTGATAGTAAAAAGTTACTTTTATTTGTTTTTTTATCAATATGGGTAGCTGGTGAAAATATATTAGTTACTTTTCTTTCAAATGTTTTTTTGGGGAAAATAGGTTCTGCTGTTTGATCAATTAATACTACAGTATAATTTAAATCAATTAATTTATCAATAAAATTATAAGTTGTACCTGTTGGAAAACCCATCATTCTTGGATTTTTTTTAGTTAATGGTATATTTTTATTTTTTTGAGTACAACATATATCTAATTCTTGAGCTAATTCAACTAAATTTAGACCATCGTTATCAGTGCAATATGCTTCATGAAATGATCCCACTTGCATTAAAATTATAGTTCTATCTTTACCATAAATATTAGTATAATAATTATGGATATCAAAATAATTTTCGACTAGGATTTCTTTTGGATAATTCATATTTTCTATAAGATTAAACAAATATTTGTTTAAATATTTGTTTAGTTTAAACAAAAAATTGCTTGTTTATTAATTTAACTCTTTTAAAAAATGTACAATATAATCATTTGCATTAATCTCCACGCTAAATACTTTTGCAAGAATTGTTGAAGAAATGACAGTGTAACTACTTTAGTCGTAATAGGAGGTGGTTAAAATGTTATATCTCCATATTTAACCATCATGCTAAATTAAACTTATTATTGAGTATCCTAAACTTTTTATAAAGTATTCTCATCTATCTCAATGAAATTTTTTAGGTGGAAGTTAGTGACTGTAAAATAAATTAAATAGTACTAATTTTTGTTGGAATTATTTTTGGATTATTTTTGCTTAATTCATTTATATTATCTATTCTATAATCATAGTTACAATTATGTTTATCTGGAAATCTATGGTTCATACAAAATTTACCATTACATTTACAATCAAATACAATTAATCCAATTTTTTTATTACATTTATCACATTTAATTTTTTCCATAAAATATATAAAATTATAAGATTTAAAATAATTTAAATTCAATATTTATTTAACTTTCTTAGTTTCAGGAAAATCAGAAAAAGTAATTTCTGGAAATAATTTATTTGTCAAAATAGCAGTTTGTTTAATATGAATTTTATTACAAAGTGATGATATTTTACTAAATTCAACAAGTAATGGATTTGTTTTATCAAAATTAATCCAATTACTCATCAATTTACGTGCATTTAAAAAATTAACAATCCTATCAACATGTATATTCTTAAGATGATTGTATATATCATTGATTGTTAAATGACTATTCCGTAGTTCTTCACCTGTTTTTTCATTAGTATTCTCAAATAATTTAGCCTTCTTTTTAAAATATATTCCACGAATATCATAAATAATATTTTTATATTCTTTTGGTAGAATTTCATAAAGTTCTTTATTTTGACATTTACCTGTTTTTAATGAACAAATTAGTTTGAAAAGTTCAAATATTTCAGAAGTAAAAACTTTAAAAATAGAATCAATAATACCTGTACTATAAAATGATTCATATGTATTTAATGGATTTACAATTTTAATAAAATTACTATTAGGATTTTGTAAAAAATATTCAGTAATTTTATTATTTTGATAAAGATGGATTAAACCTTTAAACATATTTTTATCATTTCCAATAATCATTTGTAATTTATAACTATCTGTTTGTAATTTATATAATGAATATTTATTAGTTTCTTGATTTAGGACTTTAATAATAATACCTTCATCTTTTACTTTTTCATCATATTTATTTAATTCATTAATTCTAATAAATTCATCAATTGAATCAAATTTTTCTGGTAGGAAAATATTATCACAAATAAATGATACACTTTTATCATAAATATCAAGTTCAAACATATTATCATCTCTAATACTAATTAAACATAATTTACAATAATTAAAATCAAATTTATAACTATAATCAATAATATGTTTATTTTCATGATGAATAAGAACAAAATAATATGATTTTGTTGGATCTAAACATTTAGAAAAATTATCAAAATTATTGTATTCTGTTTTTAGTAAAACTTCTTCAAACATTTGATAATGAGACTTTAAAACATTTTCACCAGAATTAAAAACAGAATTATTACTATTTAGACATCTTCGTGTTGATACATACCATTTATTATTATGATTAAAGATTGATAGTAAAGTACCTTCATAACACATATTAATAATACTATTTTCTTTTAATACTAAATCTTTATTACGTAATATATGAGGAGTTTCACAACTATATGCTTTAATTTCTAAAGTGTTTTTATCAAGGATTAAAGATCTACACTCACGTTTAAGTTCAGACATATTGTGATCATCATATTTATTATATATTAATACTAAATTATCTTCTTCTAATTGTTTAGTCATGATACCTTCTTTAAAAATATTTTTACAAAATAAATCACAATCATTATTGCAATCTTTGATATAAGAATTGATTAAGAATTTTGGGATACTCATTAGAATTATAATTAAATAAATCTTTATATATATAATATTCAAATTTTTTTATAAAATAAATTATTTAATATTTTTTATTTGTTGTTGATATTTCATTAAAATCTTTGAAAATCTATTAATTACTTCATTATTATGTTTGATTTGTTCTAATTCCCATTCATTTAATAAGTCTTCTTGAGCTTTGATATTAATAGTCTCCTCTAGTTTTTGTTCCCATCTTTTTTTATATTCTATTATTTTATACAGTACTTTTTGTTGGACCATAAAATAACTAGAATATAATTTTAATTTGATAACTTCAATTTTTTTAAAATAATTTATTTTAATTGTTCAAATACAAATAATGTAATTCCAAATTGTGGACTTGATCTAATAACTCTCCATCCAGATCCTTTAAAAAATGCAGTTAAACCTTCATTTTTATAAATTGATTTAATTGTTTCTATAATTTTAGGATTATCATTATTATTTCTAAGAGTTTGCATTCTTGTTTTAATCACATCTGCAGGTGTGCATAAAAATGCAGCGGGTGCACCTGCAATTGTTCCAGATAAAAATGAGTTATAATTTAATTTTTCTTTCAAATAAAAATATGTTGGAAAATACATTCCACTAAAAGGAATGTCTCTCAAAAAACAAGCCGAAACACCTGTATATAATTTAATAACATTTATTTTATTTTTCATTTGCATATTAATTTTAATCATTTCATATGGACAAGTAATCATAACTTGACAAGTACCAGCAACTAATCCACCAAAAAAATGATCAAGTAATTTATTTGAATCATTAACTGTATATTTATAAGCAAATAATTTAACTGCTTTCTCTGGACCAACACCAATTAATTGAATTAGTGATCCTCGATAAAATCCATATAAACCATCTGTTTGCCATATTTTTTTACAACAATCAAGTCCATTTTTATAAATAATATTTGTTGAAACTTGATTTTGCATTCTAGTTTTAATTACATCAATTGGATAAACTGCAAATGCACCAATACATCCAGCAGCTAATCCATATAAAAAATTATATATATCATTTTTATAATCATTATTTTTATTCTGTTTACAATAAAAACATTTATCATATAATCTAGTATTATTAAATGGTACCATTATAAAATAAAAGTTTAAATTAATATTAATTAGTTTCAATTTTTCAATTAGAAACTATCATCTGAATCATCATCTGTTGAAATAGATAATTCATTAATAATATATTTCTCATGTTTTGAAAGCTTTAACTCTTTTTCATCAAGTAAATCTTGTAAAACTAATATTGCTAAAGATTGATTAGGTTTAAACTTATCAAGATCACTATTATTAATATCACATTTTGATTTTGAACATAAATTACGCATATTAATGAATAGTTCATCGGAAATTTGATTTTGTTCATACCTACTTTTACTTTTATCACAATATTGTTGATAAAGTTTAATTGCTTTATTATGTAATTCAGTAATTTCTAAAAGCTTTATATCTATTTTATTACGAAGAAAACAAACTTCTGAAACAAGTTTGTTTTCACCATTTTGAAGTAAACTATCAAGTTCTCTTTTTAAATATAAAACTTGTTGTGCTTTTGATGAAAGTATTGATTGTGCTTGATCATTTTTTATTTCTGCAATTTTGACATCTCTATGCGCACATACTAGTGCATATTCTGTTTTGAAAACAGTGTCTTTTGCTTTATTATGATCAGCTTCAGCAAAAGCAAGTAATCTTGATAACTCTGATACAATTGATATTTTTGAGTAATCAATATTACTTGCTTCAGGTGCTAATGCTTCAGGTGCTAATGCTTCAGGTGCTAATGCTTCAGGTGCTAATGCTTCAGGTGCTAATGCTTCAGGTGCTGACGCTTCAGGTGCTAATGCTTCAGGTGCTAACGCTTCAGGTGCTAACATCTAAGATATTGATATTTTTAATTGAATTAATTAAGTCTTTAAAATTTATTTTTTCAATTTTTAAAAAATAAATTTTATTAATTTTTATATCATATTAACTAATTTTTCTACACTAGATAATACTTCATATAATTTATCAGATTTTTTAAGGCGCACCTCTTTTCAAATTTAAATATTTTTTAATTTAAAATTATAAATATGCGCCGTTCTAAATTATAGTCAAGTATGTTAAGCTCACTAATACTATAATATGTAAAATTGAATGCCATTGACAAGCTTTATCATGATCTTTATCATATGAATATTTATCATTAAAATAACCATAAACATATAAATATAAAATAGATAAAAATGCTATTAAAAAATATAGTTTTTGGAATAAATTTATTTTATTATTTTTATTAATAAATATTTTTATTGTATAATATGAAACTATTAAAATTGGAATTCTATCAAAATTACGAGTTATTGAATTATAATAATAGTGGTGGAATAATGATGTTATTACTAATAATAAAAAAGCTAATGCATATTCATTATAGTTATTATAATAAGCAACTAATGCATTAACTAAAAATAAAAAACTTGTACAAAAACATTCTTTATTTTTCATATTAAATATTAACTGAAAAAAATATTTTAAAAATCCTTAATTAGAAAATTTAAATCATTTTCTAGTTGTTTAATTATTTACCTTTCAATGAAACATATATAATTAATTAGTAAAAACTTTCATTATATTTTGCTGCACAAAGTTATTAAATAAATCTCAATATTTTACAATAATTTATATGCTTTAACTATTAATTCTATTCTATAGTTATCTATATGTAAATCAATCCAGTTATAAATATTAGAACAAAAAAAATTATATTATAGCTTATTTTTTCCTTAAAAAAAGAGCATTACCATCCTTTATATTATTTCTTAACGGAGATATTTTTTCATCATAAGTAATTGAAAATCCTAATCTATAATCGTCAATGTTTAAACTTAAACTAGGATTAAATTTTTGATATAATTTTAAATTATCCAATATTTTTTGTAACAAATCACGTGTTGTTATTTTACCTAAATATATTGGTGGTTTTGGTTTAAAATCAACAGTAGTAATTAAACTGTAATCTTCGGCAATTAAATTAAGATCCTTAATATTTATTGTGAAATTATTACCAATATATTCTTTATTTAATTCTATGAGTCTATTATTTAATCTTTCATATTCAATGTCCTCACCAAATTTATCTTTGTGCTCTTTAATAGTATCTTCTAATATTTTTATATCTTTTTCAAGTATTTTATCAAAAAATTCATTGTCACTCGGAATTGTATATAAATATTCTTCTGTTATACTGGGAGTAAAGGGGGAAGAATTATTTTCATATATATCTATATTAAATCCATCTATATCATAATTAAAATATAATCCAAATAAATCTACAATTGTTTCATTTTTATCAAAAATATATCCTTTAGAAATTATTGTATAATTATGTGATTCATTTGTTACTAAATTATTAATTTTAAAGAAACTCCATATTTTATCAAGTAATTCACTTATTTTAGTATTATGTGATAAAATAGATTTATCATCTAATTTATATTTTATACTATGTAAATAACCGAAATATTCTTTAAAAGAACCTTCATCAAGTTCTATTTTTATATTTTTCATTTCTATATTCATCGATGATACATTTATCCATAAATATATATCTTTAAATTTTATTAAATTAAAATCAAGAAACGATTCTAATTTACATATATCAGATTCTAACTCTAATATTTTTTTATCAGAAGAGTCTAAATGATGTGTGCCTTTAATTTGTTTCAACATTTCATTTTTCTCATCATATGTTTGTTTCCTTCTTGAAATATTAGCTGCAATTATATTATAATATTCAGAATCGTTACCTACATCATATTCATCAGGATCAAAGAAATCTTTAATATACTCAGATAGTGTTTCAATTTTTTTTTGATTAATAATATAATTTTTACACTCAGTACACCCGAAAAATTTATTTAATTTAATTGTAATATTTTTAAATATTTCTTCTATTGTATTATTAATTTCATTAATTTTTGCATCATATGGACATTGTTGGAAAACAAAATTAATTATTAATTTGAATAGATTAAATTCTTCAATATATTTTATCATTTTAATATAATCATCTATAATTTTTTTTTTTAATGAGTTTGCCCATATAAAACTATTTTTTTCATTCAAATCAGTTATTATTTTATTTATGTCTGAAATATTTTTATCATATGGAATACTTTTATTTGTTTCTATTAATTCTTCAAATAAAAGATATTCATTAAATTTTAAATTAAAATCTCTTTGATTATATTCTTGATATTTTTTAAAATTACCTTTACTTGCTAATTCATTAAATTCTTTTTCATTTATAATTGTTTTAATTTGATGAATTATTTTTTGCTTATACTCTTCATAATCAATATCGATATCAACCTCATTTTGTTTGTTACATTTACCTGGCATACCACCTTTAAGTTCTAAATATTTATTTTTATAATTTAAATATTTTTTAAAATATTTATAATCTAAAATTTGATTTTTACTATCAAAAGACATATTATATTTAATTATAAATTAATATTTTATAGTATTTCATTATAAAATACTAGAGAATATATTATAGTTTTATTATTTTGATAAAGTAATGTGATTAATATATCAAACTATATTTTCATGATCTTGATAATTTAAGTTGTATACTAGAAACATTTGATTGGGAAAAAACTAATAAATGTTTCTAGTATACAATAAAATCATAGAATATCATAATATTTTAACAATTTTAATAGTTTGAGAATTAATATTAGGATTTCCAAATAAATCTAAAATTGATTGAGTCTTTTCTAATTTTTCTTCATTTATTGATATTGTATAATTGGATGAATCATATGAATCATCTGTTATTTTAGTTTCTGTTTTAATAAAAGTCCATATTTTATCAAATAATTCACTAATGTTACTTGGAAAAATAATGTTATATAAGTTATAGTCTAATGATTTTGATTTAATTTCTAATTGACTAATATCTATTTTAAATTGTACTGCTTCAAATTTTTTCAAATAAGAAGTAATTGAAAATTCTAAACTTGTTTTTTTTGTATTTAGTATTGTTAATAATTTTAAGATTTCTGATGTTAAATTAGCATTAGTATTTTGGTTTTCAGTTAACACATGTATTTGATTTATTATTTTATCATAATCTTTTTTTTTTCCAGAAATAATTTTTGAAATTATTTTATAATTATTCATATCAGAAAAACTAGTATAATAATGTACAATATCAGAATATTCTGAATAATATTCTATCTTCTTTCCTTTTTTATATTTATCTAATATTTGTTCACAAATTAAATATTCTACACAATCTTTAGAATGAAAAAATTTTTCAAAAATAATTTTACAAATATTTAAATATTCTTCTAATTTTTCATTTATCTCTTTTAATTTTTCATGAATTACATCATGAGTTTCTATTCGTGAACTAATATATTTAATTTTTAATAATAATTCTATAATATTATTAATTTTATTTGAATCACTGGAAAGTGTTTCAAAATCTTGGATAATTTTTTTATTATTTGAGTCTTTTAATATATTAGATTTTTTTTCATTTAATATATAAATATTATTTAATATATTAAATATATTATCATTATCCAAAAATTGTGATTGTTTTTCTATTTCAATTTCTGGATTAAAATCATTAAAAATACTCATAATTTCACGTGTTTTTTCTCCAAAAATATTTTCATTATTTTCTTCAGCATATTCTACCGCTTTACATTCTAATGAATAATAAGAACTTAAAAAAACATTATTGTCTTCAATATATTTATCTATCATTTTATGATATTCATCGATATTAATATCAACCTCTTTTTTCTTATGACATTTACCTGGCATACCACCTTTAAGTTCCAAATATTTTTTTTATAATTTAAATATTTTTTAAAATATTTATAATCTAAAATTTGATTTTTACTATCAAAAGACATATTATATATAATTATAAATTAATATTTTTTAATTAAATTATGAATTTCCCATAAAACCTTACAATCAATCTCATTATAATAAATAATCTCTTTCATAACTGGATCGTCAATACTTGCTTTAGAATCATACAAGTTATTAGCTAATATCATTGCATTTAATCCACTTGAACACGCACTTGTTTCATCCCATGTTGATTTAATTAAATTATTCTTCTTCAAAGCTTTTGCAATTGTTTTTAATGAATAATTTAATGCTCCATTAACTGTAATTGGTTCATTCACAAATACTTTATTTAAATCATAAAAAGATATATGATTATCAACAATTTCAAGTTCTGAATGTCTAGATTTAAAATTTTTATATGATATTACTTCAGCATGTGACCAATGATACATTTTACATTTTGCTTTATTTTCTTCTTTTAAAATATAATTAATATAATCCATAAATTCAATAAACATTTTCTCTTCACATAAATTATTTTTCTCTTCCATAACAAAACTTTTAAAAACCCATTTTTTATTTTTTTCATAACCAACACCAATCATAAATATATATTGATTATTTTCATTAATAATCTCCCCATCTTGAATTATTGAATCTAAATTAGTATTAAATGTTTCAAAATCCAAATAAAATTCTAGTTCTTTACAATTAAACCAATTTTCACGATCATAGTTAATTTTATTTGGTCTAAATTTATCTTTATTTTGTCTATTAATACTTAAAATTTTATCAATTGTTGACCCAATTTTACCTTTATCCATATTTAACAGTTTTGAATTAAATTTAGGATCTCTCCAACTGAAAACAAATTTAGAATGAGCTAACATTCTTTTTTTTACTCCACAATTCCAAACTTGCGTAATTTCATCTATATTTTCTGATAATTGTTTTTTAACTTTATGATATATTCCATCTTTATCATTTTTCATGTTTGGGAACATTTCACTTCTAGATGGTATTGGTAATAAACTCCAACTAGTACCTTCATCTCTTAGTGTTTTAATCCAATTAACACCATTATTTGTTTGTTCAACATAATTAAAATCAACTTCATCAAAATTAATAGTTGCTAATTTATTTAAAAAATTAGTAATATTGTATTTAATGTTACATGATTCATAACTATATTTTTTACCCCAAATAAATGCTTTATTAATATTTATACCTTGAATTTTATTCAAAGCATTTGTGTATATATATAGTTGACCTTTATATGCTGGTGCATTATCAGAATTTAAAATATGTATTCCATCTGATCGTAATTGAATTGTAGAATGTTTTATATCAATTACTTTATAATGAAATTTTGTTCCTAATTTTATTGCTGGTGTTAACTCTTCTTCTTTATCAATTACTTGATAATTCATTAATTTATTAATATAATCTGATCTAACTATCAAATCAGGTAAACCATAAGTATTATTTTCATAGTTATGTAATACTCCTTGATAAATTATAGGTTCTCCATTTCTCATTAATGCAATTGTTTCATTTAATTTATTAACATCTTTTAATTGAGTAAATTCAGCAACTTTAATTACTTTATGGTCTTTCTTTATTAAGTTAATCAATTCTTCTTCAAAATCAACACCAGATTTCATAATATAATCAGTAAAAAGATTATTATTATTATTTTTATTTTTTTTATTTATATGAATAGGTTGATCTGATAATGATTTAATATTATATTCTTTTAAATAATCTAATAATGGATCATTTAACATAAAATTTCTAATTGATGTTGCTGAAATCATATCAGTTAATTTTCTTTTTTTCATAAATGTTTGTTCTTTTAAAATATTCATTCTATCATGTCTAACGTCTCTTGATGGTTTTTTATTAAAAGTATCAATTGATTTTACTTTAATTATAATATTATCATAGTTATTTATATCAAATAATATAAGATTAAATGTATAACGATTAATTTCAGATAAAGCTAATAAATAATCTTGATTTTTCATATTTTGAAAATTTAATAAATATAATTTTCCAGTTTTTTTACATAAAAACCAATAATTATTTTCAAAGACTTCGTCTAAAAGATTTAAATTTACTAATTCTAAATCATTATTTTTAGAATATGTATTAGCAAGATTAATTATTAAATTATCATTAAAACTATTTGAATCTGTATTTTTATTATATGACCAATAATTAATAATATTTGTTTTATCCATTTATTATATACTTTGGTTAATACTTTTTTATATCAATTTTTGTATAAACTGAGTTTAAAATAAAAAAAAAATCTTATTATTATTATATAGAAAATATGGAAAATATGGGAAATTTAGTTAATCAAGTATTACCATCTAATATTAATACTAATCTTAGAATACCAGTAACAAGCAATTTACTTGATCCTTTACCTCCTGTTAAAAATATTGGTATTTTTAGTTTTTTAAATAAATTTAAACAAAATAAATTATATTTAATTATTGTTATTGGTGTTATTATTCTTTCTGCTGGATTATATTATTTATTTTTGAAAAACAAAGAAAAGAAACAGGCTAAATTAAAAAGTAAAAATATGATGAATGTAATTAATGCAAATGAACCAATTAAACTATTATTTAATCCTGTTGATAAACAATATTATAGTATTGATTCTACTGGGAATCCTGTGAAAACTACTTTAGATTCTTATCAAAATAGTATTAAAAATAATCCAACTCCTTCTCCCCCTCCAAATATTCCACCCCAAATGGCTCAACAACAATTGGCTCAACAACAATTGGCTCAACAACAAATGGCACAACAATTAGCTCAACAACAATTAGCTCAACAACAAATGATTCAACAACAAATGGCTCATCAACAAATGATGCAACAAAAGATGGCTCAACAAAAAATGGCAGAACAAAAAATGGCTCAACAAATGGAAGAACAAAAAAAAGCTCAACAAAAAAATAGTAAACAAACTGATAAAAATAAATTAAAACATCAAATTGAATCATCAAGTGAAGAATCATCGTCAAATGTAGAATATGATATTGATAATGTTGATGATGATCCTAATATTTCACAATTTAATTTAAATTCTGAGGAGGTAAATGATATAAATTCAAAATTATCTGAATAATTAACTTTAATATTATCTTTAAAAAATATTTTTCTAAAGATAATATAATATGAAATTAATTCAATTAGCTATAATTATTGGAATAATATTCTTAATAATTATAAATTGTTCAAATAATAATAATGAACAATTTATTGATATTAATAGTAGAATGATTCATTTTACTACTATTAATGATACAATTATAAAATCATATAATATTGTATCATTTTACAGTGTTTATGGTAATGAATTAGAAAAATTATTTAATGATAATGAAATAATTCGTGTTAATATTCCATTAAATTATTCAATAACACTAAGATATTCATTTAATACTGATTCAACTATAATTGGAAAAATAATTGAACTTAGTAATGGAACATATGAAATTTATAAATATACTAGTGATAAAATTATTAATCAAATAGATATTAAGAATATGATTAGCTATAATAATAATTTACTTGCTGTTACAAATATAGGAATACCTTATTATTGGAATACTGATACAAATAAATCATTTAGACCAGAATATAATAGTGGTTATGGAGTTACTTTTTAGTTTTTTTACTATTTTTCTTTGTTGATTTTTTTATTTTACAACCTCTTCTAAGTTCACATTTAGGATCTATTTTAAATGTACTTAATCTATTATCTTTTGGAACTATATTTAAAACACATTTAGATTTTACTCCATATAAAGGTTCTGTACAACCTTTTTCTTTTTTTGATTCTAATTGTTTTATTTTTTTAGGATCTTCTAAACATCTTGATCTAAAATGTTCATATCTATCTCTAACATCTTCATAACTAAGTCCTGATTTTTTATCTAAAAGTTTATTTACTAATTCGTGTAGATCATAAACATATTTTGATAATGATAATCTACTTTTAAATACATCCATATTTAAGGGTAAAACCTCCATATTTTTTATTAAATTTTCCCTACAATACCTACAAGGTAAAACACCTTGTAAACTATTATAAAAATTAAAATATTGGAGTTTTTGTTCTTCAGTTGGATTAATTGGAAAATTAAAACTAATTGTATGTAATGAATGCCATAATGGAGGACCCCATATACTTGTCATCATTCCATCACCTGAATTATAATCACTTTCTGAAAAGATATATTTTTTATTCATTATTATAAGTAGAGATTTTTTATTATTAAAATAATGTTAAATATTAAGGAATAATTATTTTTCTATTAATTTTCCTTTTTCATCAATACATAATAAAATATATGTTGTTTTATTTAATATAAATTTATCATCCATAATTGTATGTTGCATACATTCTTTTATAAATATTTTTGGAATTATTTTAGAAGTTTCTTCAATTTGTTGATTTATTATATTTAATACATCCTCTATAAATTTATGATAGGTTGTATTTATTGGAAGAAACAAATTATATTCCTCAACAATAGGATCCGGATTAGGAGCTTGTAATATTCCTATATTAACATAGAATAATTCAATAGAATCTTTATGTTCATCTAATTTTTTCAGACATTTAGCCCCCCAAATTGATTATTAATTTCTGTTTTTAATTCAATACAACCATTTCTTGGTTCATATCTTGCATTTGCTAAACTATTAATACCTTCTTGTGCATGAATAATAAAACCGTAATGATCTTTTAATAAATTAATAATTTTATCAGTATGTGCTAATCCAGCATGAATAATTATAGATTTATCATAATATAATTCAATTTGAGCACATATATACCATTCCATAATATTATCAAGTATATGATTAATTCTTAATAGTTTATCATAATGATTAGAATTTAAATATTTAATTTTTTTATCAAATAGATTTTCATTATCTAATAATTCTAAAAATTCACCATATTTATTTTTTATATTAATAAAATGTTTACCTAATAAACTATCTTTTAAAAAATTAACATTATAATTAGATAAATTTTTCATTATAAAGGAATTTTGTAAAGAAAAAAAATTATCTATTTCTTCCAAATATTCAAACATTGTTATATCATATTCTATACTTTGAACATTTATTTGATTTAAAACTTCCCAACTAAATGGAATCATAAATGGTCTTACATCCATACCTGGCATAATGTCTGTATTATCAAGATATAATTTTTTTAATTCTTGTGTATGAGGAGAAGTTTCCCATAATTCTAATAATTTATTATTTTCTCTAGGAACTTCTTCTAATAATATTTTACTAGTTTTAAACTTAGATTTAAACCATTCAGCAACATTTATTTTATTTTCACAACTAGGTAATGTATCATGTTGATCTGCTAATATAATTATTTTACGATTATCTTTTTTTAAGAAAACATATCCAATTGTTCCATATATTTTACTCATTATATATGTTATTAGAAAAAAAATATATATGAATTATATAATAATTTAAAAAATTATATTATTTAGAATATGATGTTATATAATTGAAAAAGCATTAATCAAAATATAATTATAAATTATTATTTTAATAAATAATAATTTAAATTGTTATATTATATAATGAATGTAGAACAAGAATATAATATTGATCATATAATATTTTTATCATCAGATGAATCAGAAGAAGAAATGAATCCTGATAGTCACTCAAATATTGCAACTATAACAGCCACAACAGGATTTAATATTAATAATACAAATAATATGAATACTATGAAACATACAAAAAATATAATTCATAATAATTCAAATAATTCTGTTTCTAATAATTCTAGTCCAGAAGATAATATTGTAAATGGATGGAATGATGATGCTATTAATACTATAAATAATTGGTATAATTTATTTAAACAACAAAGTTTTATTTATCAGTGGATTCTTGATAGAAATAACAAAATATCTAATAAATTAATGATAACATCTATTATAGCTTCATCAGCATTAGGAATATTTTCTAGTTTTAAATTATGGATTAAAGATGAAGTATTTAAAACAGCATCAGATGTTTTATTAATGTTATCTAATTTTTCAGTTGCATTAATTACAGGGTATTCTAAAAGTTATTTAGATGATAAAAGAAATGAATTAATTAAAATTTACATTGAAGAAGTTGATGAATTACTTGGTGAGATATCAGGTCAAATTTTAAAATCTCCAATTTATAGAGTTAATGCAGAAGATTTTTTTAGAGATCATAATTATAAATATACTAAATTAACAACTTATGTTCCAAATATATCAATTTATGAACTAAATGAAAGTATGAAAGAATATAAAATTTTCAAAGAACATTTAAATCAATAAATTAAATACTTATTTTTCTTCATATATATAATAAGGTTTCATAATTGGAGAACTAGTGTGATAAATCCACCAAATTCTAGTTAATAATTTTCCAATAATTTTAGATAAACCAGATATTTTTGAGTGGAAACAATAATGCTGTATAGCTTTGATCTTCTCGCCAAAATTCATTAATCGTTGTCTTAATTCATCTAATTCATCATATGAATCTAATTTAACAATAGAATTTAATTGAATAGATTTAAATAATTTGTTATCAATCATTTTAGGAAATTCAATTTGTAGTTCTTCAAACTTTCCTAATATTTGATTATATGGGTGAGAACTTAATATTTCTGGATCACTTAATACATTTATTTCATCAGTTGTTGAAATTGTTGAAATAAATCTACATAGAAAATGTGCTAATGTAACCTGATTACTCTCTAGTGTATGATCTTTATCTTCAAATGCTCTCCTTAAATAAGTAATTAAAAATGATGAAATAACACATTCATCAGTATATCGTAATTTCCAATTCATATGGAGATGATTAATATTCACAGGGTTATATGATATAGCCCAGCCTCCATTAAAATTAGATTCTGATCCCTGTACAAACTCTTGAATATCTTCTTCATTAATTGATTTATCAAGAAAATTATGTGTTGTGTTATTCCAATTTTGTTTAGTATCTTTTAACTCTGATATTTTATTAGCATGAATAATTGTATACATAATATTATTTTGACCTTTAACAATAGGGGGTTCACTAATAGATAATTCTTTAATTCTTGACCATGAAAATCCAGCAAAAATAACATTCCCTTCTTTATCTAATCCACGACGCCCAGCTCGTCCAGACATTTGTTGAAATAACATTGAATCTAAATCATCTACTAGATTTTGATTTCTAATAACAACGACAGATCTAAAAGGCATGCTAACACCAAAAACTAATGACATATCACTGAAAACAATAGCTAACTGTTTTTTACATGCTAATGTTTGTACTAATAATAAATAAGCATCAGGGAGCCCTTTTGCATATACGCCAACACCTCTCCAAAGTAATTTAATAATAAAATGATAAGTATCTCCAGTATTAGGAAAATATTTCTTTAATATTTTAACCCATTCTTCTACAGTATCAGATGAAAAATACTGAGATGGGTTTAATATAAAATCTGGATGTGGTTCTTGAATTTCAACTACTTCAATTCTTTCTTCTTTAATTACAGGAACAGAGGTTTCACCATATTTATCTTTTTTTAATGCAATATTACCCATAAATTGTTTTGCTTCTTTCTTACTATTTTTATCAGAATCTTTATCATCATTTTCATGTTTTTTTAATTGACGTTCAGCTAATTTTGCTTGTTTGAGTCTATCTTGTTCAAGTTTTGGATATTTAACATCTTCCATTTTATCTAAAGTTTTCGCAAAATTTCTAACCATTTCTAAACAGACCATTGTATTTTTTTCAAATAAAATTGCTGGTAGTTTATTTTCTGATTTAAGTTTATAAGCAAGATCCACCAAATTAATTTCTTTTTCATTTAATCCTTCATGTTTATATGAATTAATAATTTTTACTATCTCTAATTTATTAGTTTTATATTTATCAACCATAAATTTAATTAATTTAGAAAAATATTCATTAGCATCATCTAGTTCAATTCTATTTTCAATATTAAAGTATTTATCTGGTGAAAGTTCATTTAATTCAAATACAGAACTTAATTTTACATAAAGGTCCCAAATATTAGGTGGGGTTGGTTGTAAAGATTTTGATAAAATTGTACCATCTTCAAAATTAGATTCATCAACTAGTGAAAATGGATGTAGGCAAACTAAATTTTCATTATCATAATAAAATCTTTGTAAATTGAAAAATCTTTTAGTACAAATAACTTTTTCAATAGCTTGATCTGGTGAAATTGTTTTTAACCAATCTACTATTTCATCAGTATTTCCAATAGTTGCGGATAATGCAAGAATAGGAATATTAGGAATTAATTTTATAATATTTTCCATACCACTACCTTCTATTTTACCAATCATATGGACTTCATCAAAAATCATCCATTTAAAATTAATCTTAATAAATGGTAAATAATCAATTATAGATTCAGCAGTGCCAATTATAGAATCTGCTTTATTTAATATATCTATCATATCATCTCTACAAGGATTTGTTTGATACGTTGTAGTTAAAATTGGAACATTTGATCCAATTACATGTCCAATATATGCAGACATTTGCCATGCTAGTGCATTAGTTGGAACAACAATTAATGTTCTTCCTTTCAAAGCAGCATAACCAGATAAAACAGACTTACCTGCAGATGTTGGAGCATTAATAACACTAGTAATATTTGCATCTATATTTTTAACAACATCAATTTGCCATTGATCAAATTTCTTAAAACCGTTAACATTTAATGGTGGCATTTGAGAATGAAATTTAGTAAATTGTAACTGAATAAGATTTACTCCATCAATAATTCTTTTCATAATAATTATTTGATCATTATATTTTGTAATTAATTCATCGGTTATTTTAAATTGATCTTCCATTAATCTTAAATGGATATTTACAATTAAATCATTATCTTTTTTCTTAATTGCATGTACTAATGTTTCAAGAAGTAGAATAGTTTTACCTTCATTAGTATCAGGTTTAGCTGCTAACCCTAATAATTTAATATTTAGAACATCGTTTTCAAAAGCTTTCGTTCTTTTATCTAACCAATTATCAAGTATAATTTTTTCTGTTTTTGAAATTTTAATTCCACTTTTATTTTTATTAAAAATAATTTCTTCTTTAGATAAACTTGGATTAACATGCAAATGAAAATTATTTGGATCAATATTATTTGATGGTTTTAATGACATCTTCCTATTTGATTCTTCATTTGGATTAGATACTTTTTGAAAAAAACTGTATTCCCAGTTTCCTTTATTTTCTTGATAAGCTTTATCAGAAGCTTTCTTTTTTTCAATTAATTTAGTAGATTTATTCATGAATTTGGACATATTAATATAAATATTTTATATTTATATATAGTTTTTTCAATTTTTTAATTTTATTTTAAGAAATAATCTAATATATTATATATGTACACTTGTAATGGTATTTACATTCCTAAGGAAATTAGTAAATTTACAAATACTGAACCAGTTCCAACAAATCAACCAACCTTAAATAATAAAAATGATTTATTATCATTAGCAGATTTATTAATTAAAGAGAGTTTAAATAATTCACCAGATCAAAATAATGATTCATTAATTACACCATCTAAATTTGTTACTGATTTATTAATATTATCAAATTTATTATTAAATAATGAAAATATTCCAATATCATTATATAATGATATTGGTTTAATAATTAGTAATTTTATAGATAATAATCATATAGTTACTAATGAGGATATTGATGATAATCTTAAAATAATTAATAATGCAGTATCTTCTAACACATTTATACCTTCAAATATATTTTTAAAACATTTATATTTTATACATTCAAATGTGTATGCTAAATATTATGATATATTAGAAGAATTATTTATAAATATAATACCAAATTATGTTAATAATAAAAAAATTGAAGATATATAATTTATTGAAAATATTAATATATATATGAGTAGATCAAAATATATTAGTGATATCAATAAAAAAATAGTACTAGAAAGACAAAATAATAAATGTGCTAATAATCCAGATAAACCTGCACTTAATCTCGAAAATTATAAATGTTTATTATGGATATGTTATGATGGAGATTTTGATGATGCTGGATGTCAGTTTGATCATATAAATGAATTTAGTATAAGTAAAGATAATAGTCTTCCAAATATTCAAGCATTATGTCCAAATTGTCATAGTGTTAAAAGTAAAAAGTGTGCAAATAATAAATTTATGTTTACAACATCAGAATTAGCAAAAGGACGCGAATTAATGAAAATTGATAAACCTGCTAAAAAAAGAAAATTAATTGATTTATAATTAATTTTGATTTATATTATATAAAAATCAAAATAAAATTGTCTAAACGATATAATTAATTTTGATTTATATTATATAAAAATCAAAATAAAATTGAATTAAAATATAATTAATTTTGATTTATATTATATAAAAATCAAAATAAAATTGTCTAAACGATATAATTAATTTTGATTTATATTATATAAAAATCAAAATAAAATT
>Ga0214921_10002513_pt1 | contig 29684 bp, 28 predicted proteins | sample LL1505_MetaG_FD_177992 | JGI IMG/M metagenome (GOLD analysis project Ga0214921, IMG submission 177992) | Freshwater microbial communities from Lake Lanier, Atlanta, Georgia, United States - LL-1505 | ecosystem: Environmental > Aquatic > Freshwater > Lake | place: USA: Georgia | collected...
GGTACTCGGCCGCGGATTCACCCCGAGTCGGGTCCATGCGCATGTCGAGCGGTCCGTCTTTGGCGAAACTGAAACCGCGTTCGGCTTCGTCGAGCTGCGGCGAGGAAACGCCGAGATCGAGCAGAACGCCGCGGACTGCACGACCACGCGCGTGCGCGTGCACGACATCGCGCAACTGCGCGAACTCGGCATGCACGATCTCGACCCGCGGCTCGTGCGCATAGCGCACACGCCCCGCCGCGATCGCCGCCGGATCGCGATCGAGCGCAAGGACGCCGCCCGCGCTGCCGACGGCTTGCAGCAAGCGTTCCGTGTGTCCCCCGCGTCCGAACGTCCCATCGACATAAAAATCACCTGCGGACGGGGCCAGCGCTTCCAGCACCTCGTCGACAAGCACCGGCACGTGCTCATCCAAGGGAAGCCGCTCCTATCCGCATGAACCCCGAATACCGATGCACGCTCGCAGCAACGCGTGCGCGCACCACCCCGATCACAACGACAACGACTGCAACTCCGCCGGTAGTTCCGTCGCCGTCTCCTCGCTCTTCAACCAGAAGTCGCGCCGCTCGTTCCAGCGCGACTCGTCCCACAATTCGAGTCGATTGCCCTGACCGATCAACATCGCGTGACGCGAAAGTCCCGCGTACTCGCGCAATTCCGGCGTGAGCAACAAACGTCCCTGCGCATCGAGATCGATCTCGGTCGCATGACCGACCATCAAGCGCTGCAAGCGCCGCGAGCGCTCGTGCAAGGACGACAACGACATCAACTTGCGCTCGATCTGTTCCCAGTCGGGCAAGGGGTAGATGAGCAGGCAGGGATCGCGATCCACGGTGACGACGAGGTGACCCTCGCTGCGTTCGAGCGCACGCTGCCGTTGCCGGGTGGGCAACACCATCCGGCCTTTATCGTCGAGCGTGACTTTGCTGGCACCGCGAAACATGACTTGCGAGCGGGCGTGATTTCGCCCATTTCGCCCCACTTTCCACCACTTCGCGCCACTATAGAAATTCGTGGCCGGAGGTGTCAACGCTTCGCGCGTAAAAAATTTATGTGCGGCCAACAACTTACACGCGCGAGCAGGCCTCGGCAAGCGCGTTCAAAGTACAAAGCTTCAGGGGTTTCAGAGACTTGGCTCGGAATGCTGGAAATCAACTTCAGCAGAGGAAGGGAGTCGGCCGGTAAGCCGGGTTCTGTCGTGGGTGATCATTCCTCTGCGACGTCCGTCACCGAACGCCTGTAGCAGCCTACCCGGAAGTCACGCTCGGACACGGCGCTGCGAGTTTCCCCGCGACTTCCCTATTTGGCCTTGCTCCCGATGGGGTTTGCCGTGCCACGCCCGTTGCCGGCCGCGCGGTGCGCTCTTACCGCACCATTTCACCCTTACCTGCAAGCCTTTTCCCGAAGGAATCGACTCACGTCGGCGGTATCTTTCTGTTGCACTTTCCGTGGGCTCGCGCCCCCCAGGCGTTACCTGGCATCGTGTCCGAAGGAGCCCGGACTTTCCTCCACATTTCGCGAGAAATGCAGCGATCACCTGGCCGACTCCGGGGGGCACCATACGCGCCCATGTCCCGCGAAACAACGCCGCCGCGCTCAATCCCCCGCTGGCTGCTCCGCTTGCGTCCCCGCTTTGGCGAAGCGCACGGCGAGCGCGTAGGCCTGATCGCGCGTCGCGCCGGTGGCTGCGGCCGCCACCGCAGCGGCCTTCGAAGCCGGCAAATGCACCAGCGCCGCCCGCACGACCCGCTCGAGCGCCGCTTGGCGCGCGGCGGCGGCCTGCGGGTCGTCCTCGAGCTGCTGCGCCTCGAGCACGGGCGCTCCGGCGATCACCAGCGTGATTTCGCCGCGCTCGAACTCGGGCTCCGCCGCGGCGCGGCTCGCCAGTTGCGCGAGCGTGCCGCGATAGGTCGTCTCGAACACCTTGGTAAGTTCGCGCGCCACCGCCGCCTGCCGATCGGCACCGAACACGAGCGCGCATTCGGCCAGACTCGCCGCGATTCGATGCGGCGACTCGAAAAACACCAGCGTGCGCGTTTCGCCGGCGAGCGCGGCGAGCCGCGCCCGGCGCTCACCGGATTTCGACGGCAAAAATCCTTCGAAACAAAATCGATCGGTCGGGATGCCGGCAACGCTGAGCGCGGCGGCGATGGCCGTCGGGCCGGGAATCGCGCGTACCTGGACGCCGGCGGCGGCGGCGCGACGCACCAGATCGAACCCGGGATCCGACAGCAAGGGCGTGCCGGCGTCACTCACCAGCGCAACCACCGCACCCGCCTGCAGGCGCGCGAGCAGTTCGTCGCCGCGTTCGCGTTCGTTATGCGTGTGCAGCGACACCAAGGGCTTGGCGATTCCGAGGGTCGCGAGCAGCTGGCCGCTGCGCCGCGTGTCCTCGGCCGCAACGACATCGGCCGCCGCGAGCGCCTCGCGCGCACGGGGCGCAAGATCGGCAAGATTTCCGATCGGTGTGGCCACCACATCCAGACGTCCCTGCCCTGCCACTATAATCACGCTCCCGCCAACGAATCCGTCGGGCATCGTGCCCGTCACCGGCGGTGTATTCAATCCATGCGGCTCTGCAAACTTTTTCGTCTCCTGCCAGCGACGCTCGCCGTCGCGGCGACGCTCGCTTCCTGCGCCTCGGCGCCGCCTGCGCCCGTGGCCTCGCGCGAGCACGCCGCCTTGCTCGCGGCGCGCGGCGAACATGCCGCCGCCGCGGCCGAATACGAGAGCGCGGCACAACTCTCCCCCGCGATCACCAACGAGTTGTTGCTGCTTGCGGCGCGCGAATGGTTGCGCGTGCCGCAACCGACCGCCGCCGATGCGGCGCTCGCGCGCCTCGTACCGCCGCTCGAGGCGAGCGTCGGCTATGCACGTGATCTTTTGACGGCCGAATCGGCCCTGCTCGCCGACGATGCGGCGCGCGGCTGGACGCTGCTTGCGACGCACGCCGTGCCGCAAGAGCGTGCGAGCGCCGCCGACTATCACGAACTGCGCCAAAAACTCGCGCTCGCCACCGGGCGCCCGCTCGAGGCGATCCGCAGCGCGCGCGAACGCGAAACCTTGGCCGCCGACGATGCGCGGCGCGCAACCATCCGGCGCGAATTGTTCGACGGCCTGCGCGCCGCCAGCGCCCGCGGCGTGCGCTTCGATCCGCGCACGGCCGCCAAGGACACGATCGCGCGCGGCTGGCTCGAAGCGGCGCCGCTCGCTGCGCGCATGAGCACCGTCGCCGCATCCGCCGCCATGTCGCTCTCGGCCGGCTGGCGCACACGCTATCCGTCGCACCCCGCCGCGCCGCTCGTGATCGAACTTGCCCAAAGCACGACACCAAAACCACCCGTGGTACGCGCCGAAACCAAACCGGTCGCCGCGAAATCGGTGACGACACCCGTCACGCTCGCGAACACCGTCGCACCACTCGCGCCGATCGCTCTGCCGGCGGGCGCGCACGTGGCCGTGTTGTTGCCGCTGTCGGGACGCAATGCAAGCGCGGGGGCGCAGGTGCGCGACGGCTTGCTCGCCGCGTACTACGCCGAGCCGCCCGAAGCGCGCATACCGCTGCGCTTTTACGACACCGGCGCGGAAAGCGTCGAGGCCGCACTGAACGCCGCGACGCGCGCGGGCGCAGCCTTCGCGATCGGGCCTCTCACGCGCGACGAAGTGACGGCGGCCGCCGACGCGGCGCCCGCACTGCCGCTGCTCGCGCTCAATTTTCTGCCCGTCGATCGCGGCAACCTTCCGACGCGGTTTTTCCAATTCGGTTTGTCGCCGGAAGACGAAGCGCGCGCGGTCGCACGTCGCGCGCTCACCGAAGGCAAGCGACGCGCCATCGTGTTCGCCCCGTCGGGCGACTGGGCCGAGCGCGTCGTGCGCGCGTTCCGCGAAGAATTCGCGGCCGGCGGCGTGATCCTCGACACGCAGATCATCGCCAGCCCCAAAGACGCGGCGGCCGCGATCCAATCCTCGCTGCGCATCGACGACAGCAAAGCGCGCCATCAGCGCGTGCAGCGCGTGCTCGGCACCACGCTCGCATTCCAACCGCGACGACGCGGTGACGTCGATCTGCTGTTCACGCCGGCGCCTTCGGCATTCGCGCGCCAGTTGCGTCCGCAGCTGCAGTTTTTCTTTGCCGGCGACATCCCGACTTTCGCGACCTCGGATCTTTGGGATCCGGCCGCAGGCGCGCAAAACGAACTCGACGGTGTGATGCTGCCCGACATGCCGTGGATCGTGCAGCGCGACACCGAAGCCCTTGCGCGTCTGCGCAACGAAGCCGCCGACGCCTTCGGCAACGAGATCCCCGCGCGCGGCCGCCTGTTTGCGCTCGGCTTCGATGCCTGGCGCTTGCAAACTCTGCTGCGCGGCAACGGCATCGCCGGCTCAGTCGACGGCCTCACCGGCCAACTCGCCCAGGATGCGGCGCGGCGCGTGCACCGCACGCTCGAGTGGGCGCGCATCGACGACGGCGTACCGAAACCGCTGGAGCCTTGAACGAGACCGCGCGCATGCGCCTCGGTCGTCTCGCCGAGGATTGGGCAGCGCAAACGCTCTCGAAATCAGGCGCCGAAATCGTCGTGCGCAATTTCCGCCGGCGCAGCGGCGAACTCGATCTGGTCGCGATCGACGGCGAGCTGCTGCTGATCGTCGAAGTGCGCTTGCGCTCGAGTTCCGACTACGGCGGTGCGGACGGCAGCATCGATGCCGGCAAACGGCGGCGCATCGTGCGCACGACGCAGCAATTGCTGCAGATACACCGCACGCTCGCACGACTGCGAGTGCGCTTCGACGTGATGGTGGTGGAACAGTGCGACGACGGCGTCGCGCTCGGTGATGCACCGGGTCGCTGGCGGCTACGCTGGCTGCGGCACGCCTTCGACGCGACTACTTGACGACCTTCAGTTGCGGACGACCGCTGACGGGCGGTCGCGTCTCGCCCTCGGTGCTCGAGGGTGGCGGCGCGGGCGGCGGCGCCTCGCCTTCGGGCGGAAACACGAGCCCTTCGCCGGTCTCGCGCGCATACACGCTTTGCACGGCGGAGGTCGGAAAACGCACCATGCGCGCAACGCCGCCGAAACGCGCCTCGAAACTCACCCAGTCGTTGCCGAGATCGAGATGGCGCGTGGCCGAATACGAGACGTTGAGGACGATGCGCCCATCGCGCACATGCGCCTTGGGCACATCGGCACCGGTGGCCGACGCATCGACCATCACCTGCGGGGTGAGGCCGTTGTCCGTCATCCACTGGTGCATCGCCCGCAGCAGGTACGGACGACGGGGAATGACGGTACTAGTCATGCGCGCGGCGACCGGCCGCGAATTACTTCACGTCCTTCCAGTATTCCTGCTTCAGCAGATACGCGAAGCCCGTGAACACCAGCAGGAACAGGATCACCCAGATACCGATCGAGGTGCGATGCAGTTTCGCGGGCTCACCGACGTAGTCGAGGAAGTTGACCGTGTCGCGCACGAACTCGTCGTATTCGGCGGCGGACAACTGACCCGCCACCGGCACTTCGAGTTTCTGGACGACCGAATCGCCTTTGACCGCACCACCTTCGCCACCGGCATTTTCGGTGAGCGTGCAGCGCACGGCCTCCGGCACGCCCTGCAAGGCCGACAACACGTGCGGCATCGCCGTACCCGGCAACGACAGGTTGTTGACGCCCGAGGCGGTCGCGGGATCCGCGTAGAAGCTCTTCAGAAACTGGTAGAGGTAGTCGGTGCCACGCGAGCGCGCGATCAGCGACAGATCGGGCGGCGCTTTGCCGAACCAGGCATTGCCGTCGATCGCATCGAGCGGCGCGATCACGTAGTCGTTCTTCGACGCGCCCGCGGGCAGGAGCGACTTCTCGAACTGCTCGTCGGGAATGCCGAGATCTTTGGCAATACGCGAATAGCGCGCGTACTTCAGCGAGTGGCAGCCCGCGCAATAACCCATGAAGTTGCGCGCGCCACGCTGCAAAGAAGCGCTATTGCCGATTTCGGTGCCGGCCTTCCAGTGCGCGACGTCGAGCGCACGGCACTGGCCGGCGGCTTCTTCGTGCTCCGCGGCCTGGGCGAGCGGCAGGACCGCGAATGCCGCGGCGATGACGAGAGCGGGGAAAGACTTACGCATGGAACGTAACCCTCTGCGGCACGGGCGACGTCTTCTCGACGCGCGTGTACCAAGGCATCAAAAGGAAAAACGCGAAGTAGATGATCGTGAAGATGCGCGCGAGGATTACATAAGTGCCCTCGGCGGGCATCATGCCGAAATACCCTAGTGCGACGAACGACACGACGAATCCCGCGAGGAAGATCTTCGACAGGATGCCCTTGTAGCGGATCGACTTCACCGGCGAGCGATCGAGCCACGGCAGGAAGAAGAACACCACGATCGACAGCAGCATGAGCAACGCGCCCAACTGCTGATCGGGCACGGCACGCAACATCGCGTAGAACGGCGTGAAGTACCACACCGGCGCGATGTGCGTCGGCGTCGACAAGGGGTTCGCCGGCTCGAAGTTCGGCTTCTCGAGGAAGAGTCCGCCGAAGGTGGGCACGAAGAACAGCACGATGCAGAAGAAGATCAGGAACGCACCGACGCCCACCAGATCTTTGACCGTGTAGTACGGGTGGAACGGAATGCCGTCGACCGGCTTGCCGTTGGCACCCAGATTGGCCTTGATCTCGATGCCGTCCGGATTGTTCGAACCCGTCTGACGCAAGGCGACGAGATGCATCAGGATCAAAAACGCGAGCGCGAACGGCACGGCGACGACGTGCAGCGAGAAGAATCGATTCAGCGTCGAGTCCGCGATTCCGTAATCACCGCGGATCCATTCGACGAGCCCCGGGCCGATCACCGGGATGGTGCCGAAGAGATTCACGATGACCTGCGCGCCCCAGTAGGACATGTTGCCCCACGGCAGCACGTAACCCATGAAGGCCTCGGCCATCAGGGCGAGGTACACGACCATGCCGAAGATCCACAACAGTTCGCGCGGCGCGCGGTACGAGCCGTACAACATCGCGCGCAACATGTGCAGATAGACGACGATGAAGAAGAACGAGGCGCCGGTGGAGTGCATGTAGCGGATGAACCAGCCCCACTCCACTTCGCGCATGATGTATTCGACCGAGTCGAATGCCGTGGCTTCGCCGACTTTGTAGTGCATCGTGAGGAAGATTCCCGAGAGAATCTGGATCACGAACACGAGCAGCGACAACGCGCCGAAGAAATACCAGACGTTGAAGTTCTTGGGTGCGAAATAGCCAGTCAGTTGCGACTGGACGAATTCATCGACCGGCAGACGTTTGTTCAGCCAGGCGCGAAAGCCGCCCTTGCCGGCGGCGTCATGGGACGAGGCGGCCATCAGGCAGCTCCTTTGGCGGACGTCGGGTCGACGCCGATGACGAGTTTGGTGTCCGATGCGAACGAGTGCGGCGGAATGGCGAGATTCAGCGACGCCGGCGAACCGTTGAACACGCGGCCGGCCATGTCGAAGCGCGAGCCGTGGCACGGGCAGAAGAAGCCGCCCGGCCAATCGGCACCGAGCTGCGCGTCAGCGGGCTTGAAGTGTTCTTTCGGCAGGCAACCGAGGTGCGTGCAGGTGCCGAACAGCACCAGAAATTCCGGTCGCAGCGAGCGCTGCGCGTTTTTGGTGTACTCGGGCTGGTTCGACGCCGCGGACTGCGGATCTTTGAGATTCGCGTCGTGGCTGGCGAGCTTGGCCAGCAACTCCGGCGTGCGGCGCACGACGTAGATCGGCTGTTTGCGCCAGCTCGGGGTGATCATCTGACCCGGCTCGAGCTTGCTGAGGTCGATTTCGACCGGGGCACCCATGGCGCGTGCGCGCTCGGAAGGTTTCCAGGACGCGAGAAAGGGCACCAGAGTGAAGCCGGCGCCTATCGCGCCCGTCGCCGCTGTCGCCGCCGTGAGGAACTTGCGACGACTGACGTCGACTTCCTCGTGATCATGCACCGCATCGCTCATCTGCACAGCCTCTCCGCCTGCCCTCGTGGCAAGCCGCTATGGGGGATCGTGGAAGCCGGGCATTATACACGGGGCCGGAGAGCCGGCGCAGCGGGAAACCCCCTTGTCCTCGACCCAAATCCAGAAAGGACTGATCTTCCTCGCCGGGGCGGCGATCGGGGGACTTGCGCTGGCGTTCGTGCTGGTCGTGATCCGCCCGGAACTGCTCCCCGGGGTCACGGTCAACCGCACAGCAGCGCCGCTTTCGGTCGACGAGCGCGCCGCGCCCGGCGCGGCGAATGGCGCCGCGAACATCGAGGTCGCCGCCGATGCGACGGGCGGCGCCCCGGCCGGCGGCGCCAGCAACGCCTCCGGCAGTTACGCGGCCGCCGTCCAGCGCGCCGCCCCCGCGGTGGTGAACATCTCGGCGCGACGGGTGGTCACCGAACGCCTGCCGCGCAACCTCTTCGACGAACTGTTCGACGACCCCTTCGCCCCCTCGGCACCGCGCACCCGCCAGCGCGTCGAGAGCTCGCTCGGCTCCGGCGTGATCATCTCGGACACGGGGCAGATCGTCACCAACCACCACGTCATCGCCGATGCCGACGCGATCCGCGTGCAATTGGCCGATGGTCGCGAAGCCGACGCGCGCATCGTCGGTCGTGACCCGGACACCGACCTCGCCTTGCTGCGCATCGACCTGCGCAACCTGCCGGTGATGCCGCTCGGTCGCTCCGATGCGTTGCGGGTCGGCGACGTCGTGCTCGCGATCGGCTATCCCGTGGGACTCTCGCAAACCGTGACGCAGGGCATCGTCAGCGCGACCGGTCGCGGGCAACTCGGCATCGCGACCTTCGAGAATTTCATCCAGACCGATGCACCGATCAACTTCGGCAATTCGGGCGGCGCACTGGTGAACACCCGCGGCGAGCTCGTCGGCATCAACACCGCGATCCTCGCCAAAAACGCCGGCATCGAAGGCATCGGGTTCGCCATCCCGGTGAATCTCGCGCGCGGCGTGATCGCCGAATTCACGGCACGCGGGCGCGTCATCCGCGGCTGGGTGGGACTTGCAGCCGTGAATCTCGACGATGCGCGCGCGCAAGCCTGGGGACTGCCGCGCGGTGGCGTGATGATCGGCAAGACCGATCCCGAGGGTCCCGCGCAGAGCAACGGTTTGCGACCTTTCGATTTCATCTTGTCGATCGACGGCAGAGCCGTGCAGAGCGCCCAGGACGTGCACGCCCGCATCGCGATCGCCAAGCCGGGCAGTACGCTGGAGTTCGAAGTGCAACGCGGCAACGAACGCGGCCGCGTGAAGTTGCGCGTCACCGAACAGCCGGGCGCCGCGCGCGCCACCAAAACGGCTGTCTGACGCGCGCGCTCAGGACGGGACGCGACGGATCTCGGCGCCCAAGCCGGCGAGTTTCTCTTCGATCGACTCGTAGCCGCGATCGATGTGATAAATGCGGTCGATTTCCGTACGGCCTTCGGCCACGAGCCCGGCGAGCACCAGCGACGCCGACGCGCGCAAGTCGGTCGCCATCACCGGTGCCGCCTGCAATTTCGGCACACCTTTGATGATCGCCGTGTTGCCTTCGAGACGAATCTCCGCACCCATGCGCCGCATCTCGAGCATGTGCATGAAGCGATTCTCGAAAATCGTTTCGATGATGGTGCCGACGCCGTCGGCGACGGTGTTGAGCGCGGCGAACTGCGCCTGCATGTCGGTGGGGAATGCGGGATACGGCGCGGTGCGCACGTCGACCGACTTCGGCCGGCGGCCGCGCATGTCGACGGCGACGAAGTCTGCGCCGATGTCGAGCTTGGCACCGGCCTCCTGCAGTTTCGCGATTACGGCGTCGAGGTGTTCGGGCCGCATGTGCCGCGCGATCACGTGTCCGCCGGTGATCGCACCGGCAAGCAGATAAGTGCCCGCTTCGATGCGATCGGGCAGCACGTCGTACTGCGCGCCATGCAGTTTTTCGACGCCGTCGATGATGATTTTGTCGGTGCCGGCGCCGCGCACTTTGGCGCCCATCGCGTTCAGAAAATCGGCGAGATCGACGACCTCGGGTTCGCGTGCCGCATTCTCGAGCACCGTCTGCCCGTCGGCGAGGGCCGCGGCCATCATCAGATTTTCGGTGCCCGTGACGGTCACGGTGTCGAGCACGAGACGCGCACCGTGCAAACGCGAAGCGCGCGCGCGGATGTAACCGTTCTCGATCGAAATGTCGGCGCCCATCGCCTGCAAACCGGCGACGTGAATGTTGACCGGTCGTGCACCGATCGCACAGCCACCGGGCAAGGACACGTCGGCTTGACCGAACCGCGCCACCAGCGGACCGAGCACGAGGATCGAGGCGCGCATGGTGCGCACGAGTTCGTAGGGCGCGACCGATTGGCGCAAAGTCCGCGCATCGACTTCGACACGCATGCGCTCATCGACCGTGACCGTCACGCCCATGCGGCCGAGCAATTCGATCATCGTGGTGACGTCTTGCAGATGCGGCACGTTGCCGACGGCCACCGGCTCAGAGGCGAGCAAGGTCGCCGCCAAAATCGGCAACGACGCATTCTTGGCTCCCGAGACGCGCACTTCGCCTTCGAGCGGCTTGCCGCCCTGGATGTGCAGGCGATCCATCACCGGGCCCGCCCGTCGGCGGCCTCTTCGGGCGTCAGCGCAACGATCGACAGCGCATGGATTTCACGCCCCACGAGCGCACCGAGCGCGCCGTAGATCAGTTGATGACGCGCGATGCTGCGTTTGCCGGCGAACTCGGCGGCGACGACCCGCGCCTCGAAATGGGTCTGGTCGTCCGAACGCACCAGCACTTCGGCGCCGGGCAGCGCGGCCCGGATCAATTCGGCGACTTTATCGGGATGCATGGCTTGGAGTCCTCATGGCGGTATGATGCCATTCCATGACGAAACCTGCGCTCCGGGACGACGCCGCGCTGATCGCCGCGGGCCGTCGCGCCCTCACCATCGAGATCGACGGCTTGCAAGCGACCGAGGCGCGTCTCGATGCGAGCTTCGCGGCCGCCTGCCGCATCGCACTCGCCTGCCGCGGACGCATCGTCGTCACCGGCATGGGCAAATCCGGTCACGTCGGCGGCAAGATCGCCGCCACGCTCGCGAGTACCGGCACGCCGGCGTTTTTCCTGCATCCGGCCGAAGCGAGCCACGGCGACATGGGCATGATCACGCGCGAGGACATCGTGCTCGCGCTGTCGAATTCGGGCGAAACCCCCGAAGTGCTGACGCTGCTGCCGCCGATCACGCGCTTGGGCGTGCCGCTGATCGCCATCACCGGCAACCCCGCCTCGACGCTCGCGCGCGCCGCCCAAGTGCATCTGGACGTGACAGTGCCGACGGAGGCCTGCCCGCTCAATCTCGCGCCCACCGCGAGTACGACGGCGACGCTCGCCATGGGCGATGCCTTCGCCGTCGCGCTGCTCGACGCGCGCGGCTTCACCGCCGAAGATTTCGCCCGCTCGCATCCGGGCGGCTCGCTCGGGCGGCGCCTGCTGCTGCGCGTCGAAGACGTGATGAGTCGCGATGCGGCCGTGCCCTGCGTGACGCCCGACACCACGCTCGCCGACGGTCTGCTCGAAATGTCGCGCAAGGGTCTCGGCATGACGGTGGTCGCCGACGAGGCCGGCTTCGTGGTCGGCGTGTACACCGACGGCGATCTGCGCCGCTCGCTCGATCGGCGTCTCGATGTGCATGCCGCCCGGATGCGCGACGTGATGACCCATCCCTGCAAAACCATCGGTACGCGCGAACTCGCCGCCGAGGCCGTGCACCTCATGGAACAACATCGCATCACGGCGCTGCCGGTGGTCGATGAGCACGGCAAACTCGCCGGCGCGCTCAACGTGCACGATCTGCTGCGCGCCGGCGTGATGTGAGACTGCGCAGCCTCAGCGGCGCCCTCGCGCTCGTCTTGTCGCTGACCGGCTGCGACTCGCGCAGCGTCGACACTGCATCGATCAATCGCGACCCCGACGACGTCGACGCCGGCTACTTCGCCACGGATACCGACATCCTCGAAACCTTCCCGAACGGCGAACCGCGTTATCGCCTGCGCGCGGCGCAAGCACGACAAAACCCCGCCACGGGCGCGACCGAGTTGCGCGGCGTGACGATGGAATTGCGCACCGACGGCGACGATCGCTGGCGACTGCGCGCCGAGCGCGGCGTGATGGCCGCACACGCGCAGCGCGTCGAACTCGCCGGTGACGTGCGTCTCGATTCGGCGCGATCACGCGATGCGCTGCAACTGCGTACCGCGACGCTCGCCTACGACATCGACGCGGCGCGTGCGCGCGCACCCGGTCTCGTGGAGATCGAAGTCGCGGGCGGCCGGCTGCAAGCGCATGCGGTCGCCGTCGATTTGAAGACGCGACGCGTCTCGCTAGAATCGAAGGTCCATGGTCATTTCACGCCTTGATGCCCTGCGGCGCGCGACGCTCGCCGCCCTGTTGCTCGCCTGCGCGGGCGTCGCGGTCGCGCAGTCGACCGTGCGCGAGGGTGACGTCACGCTCGATGCCGCCTCGTCCGAAGTCGACTACCGCAACAACACGCTGCTGTTTCGCGACGTGACCGTCGCGCAGGGCGCCATCAAAGTGTCGGCCGAGAATGCCCGCGCCACCGGACTCGATTTTGCCGATGCCAAGTGGACCTTCACCGGTCGCGTGCGCATCGAATTCGACGGCGGCGTGCTGCGCTCGGACGAAGCGGCGGTGAGCTTCGTGCGCAACCGCATCACGCGCGCCGACATCCGCGGACGACAGGCCGAATTCGAACAGGTCATCAAAGATTCGCGCACCACCGCGCGCGGCCGCGCCGGCACGATCACCTACGACGTCACCGCCGGCACCGTGGTGCTCGCCGAAGCCGCCTGGCTCAGCGACGGGCGCAGCGAAATCCGCGGCGAGCAACTCGTCTACGACGTGCGCGCCCAGCGCGTGCAAGCCGGCAAACCGGCCGGCAACGACGAGCGCGTGCGCATCACCATCCGGCCGAAGGCGGACACGCCGTGACCCGCTCGCCGCCCGAACGTTTGCGCGCCGAACATCTGGCCAAAGGTTATGGCGATCGCAAAGTCGTGCTCGATTTGTCGCTCGAGGTGCACGCCGGCGAAATCGTGGGTCTGCTCGGACCGAACGGCGCAGGCAAGACCACCGCCTTCTACATGATCGTGGGACTGGTCGCGCCCGACGCCGGACACATCTTCGTCGACGACGTCGACCTGACGAGCGCACCCATCCATCAGCGCGCGCGCGCCGGCATCGGTTATCTGCCGCAAGAACCATCGGTGTTCCGCCGCATGAGCGTCGAGGACAACGTGATGGCGATCCTCGAGACCCGCCCCGACCTCGATGCCGCGGCGCGCGTCGCGCGGCGCGAGGCGCTGCTCGCGGACCTGCGCATCGAACACGTGCGCCAATCGCCGGGGCTCGCGCTCTCGGGTGGCGAACGGCGACGCGTGGAGATCGCGCGCGCACTCGCGGCCAATCCGCGTTTCATGCTGCTCGACGAACCGTTCGCGGGCGTCGATCCGATCTCGGTGATGGACATCCAGCGGATCATCGGCGAGCTTGCGCGACGCGGCATCGGCATCCTGATCACCGATCACAACGTGCGCGAGACGCTGGCGGTCTGTCATCGTTCGTACATCATCGGCGAAGGCAAGGTCATCGCTTCGGGCGCGGCGGAGGAAATCCTTGCCAATCCGCGCGTGCGTGAGGTGTACTTGGGCGAATCGTTCCGGCTATAACGGTTCCGCTCGCCGGCGTGCCGGCCCGACAGGTCCGCCATGTTCAAGCAATCACTACAGCTGAAGCTCGGCCAGAGCCTCACCATGACGCCGCAGTTGCAGCAGGCGATCCGCCTGTTGCAGATGCCGACGGCCGAATTGCAGGCGCACATCGCCGAGCTGCTCGAAACCAACGTGATGCTCGAGCAGGAAGAGCCCGAAGAGGAAGAGCTCGCCGTCCCCTTCGCCGAGCTCGACCCGCGCACCACGCAGGCCGAAGAGCCCTCGACGCCGGAAGTCGAAATCATCGACGAGCCCTGGGCCGACCGCGTCGGCACCAGCAGCGACAGCGCGGGTGCGGGCAGCGCCGATGACGACGACCGCCAGAACGAAGTCGCCGACGGGCGCGGCGAAAGCCTGCGCGATCACCTGCTCGCCCAACTTGAACTGGCGGGCTTGTCGAGCGACGACCTCGCCACCGCCACCACCATCGTCGATGCGTTGAACGAAGACGGCTATCTCACCGAATCGCTGGCCGAGATCGCCGCCTCGCTCGCCCCCGAAATCGAACGCGACGAAGACGAAATCGAACGCGTGCTCATGCTCGTGCAGATGCTCGAGCCGGCCGGCGTCGCCGCGCGCACGCTCGCCGAGTGCCTCACCCTGCAACTCGATCAACTCGAAGCGGACACGCCCGGACTCGAGCTGGCGCGCCGCATCGTCGAGCAACACCTCGAACTGCTTGCGCTGCGCGACCTCACGCCGCTCGCCAAAGCGACCGCCGCCGAGCCCGGCGAACTCGCCGTCGCCGTCGCGCTGGTGAGGGCCTGCCACCCCCGACCCGGGTCGGTGATCAGTGCCTCGACACCCGAATACATCGTGCCCGACGTCTACGTGCGCCGCACCGAACGCGGCTGGGCGGTCGAGCTGAACCCCGGCACGCTGCCGCGGCTGCGGCTGAACCACGGCTATGCCGGCATGCTCGGCCGCAACTCGGGCCACACCACGCTCACCACCCAGCTGCAGGAAGCGCGCTGGCTGCTCAAAAGCCTGGAAATCCGCAACGAGACGCTGCTCAAGGTCGCCAAGGCCATCGTCGAGCGGCAGGCCGATTTCCTCGAGCAAGGCGAGGAGCACATGCGGCCGATGATCCTCAAGGACATCGCCGCGGCCATCGCGATGCACGAATCGACCATCTCGCGGGTGACCTCGGGAAAATACCTACACTCGCCCCGGGGGGTGTTCGAACTGCGATACTTCTTCTCGAGTCAGGTCGAAGGTGGCGACGGCCAAGGCACCTCCTCGACGGCGATACGCGCGAAGATTCGCAAGCTCGTACGCGAAGAGGACCCGGCCGATCCGCTCTCCGACAGCCGGCTCGCCGAGCTGCTCTCCGCCGAAGGCATTCCGGTCGCACGACGAACGGTGGCCAAGTACCGCGAGAGTCTCGGTATCGACTCGTCGGCCGAGCGCAAGCGCACCGGCTCACGTTAACCTTGCCCCAACAGGGAGACACCGCATGCAGATGTCGATTACGGGACACCACGTCGAAGTCACCGAAGCGTTGCGCGCGTACGTCGAGAAGCGCATGGCGCGCATCGTGCGCCACTTCGACCACCTCATCGATGCGCACTTCGTGCTGTCGGTCGAAAAGCTGCGCCACAAGGCCGATGCCACGCTCAAAATACCGGGCAACGACATTCATGCGTCGGCCGAGGACGGCAACATGTACGCCGCCATCGACGCACTCGCCGACAAACTCGACGGCATCGTGCGCAAGCGCAAGGACAAAGCGACCGATCATCACGCCCAGGAGGGCCGCAGCGCGCGTCAGTGAGCGTGCTGCGATGAGCCATGCGCATCATCCTCGTCAGCGGGCTGTCCGGCGCCGGCAAGAGCGTCGTGCTGCGCGCGCTCGAGGACATGGGCTATTACTGCGTCGACAATCTGCCGGCGTCGATGCTCGAGCCGTTCGTCGCGCACACCTTGCGCACGGGTGAGCGCGCCTACCGCGACACCGCCATCGGCGTCGACGCCCGCGACTCGGATCTGCTCGCGGCCAAAGTTCCGGAGACCATGGCCGAACTGCGCCGCAGCGGTCTGCGCTGCGAACTTTTGGTGGTACTCGCCTCGGACTCCGAACTGCTGCGCCGCTTCGGCCAGACGAAGCGGCGTCATCCGCTGCTGCGCGACGGCGTCTCGCTGCAGGAAGCGATCGGGCTCGAACGCGAACTGCTCGACCCGGTCGTGCAAGCCGCGGATCTCGTCATCGACACCTCCGACATGGGCGTGCACGCACTCGGCGATCTCGTCGTGCAGCGCATCGACCAACGCAAAGCCGATCAACTGTCGGTGACGCTGGTGTCGTTCGGTTTCAAATTCGGCATTCCGGGCGATTGCGACTTCGTCTTCGATGCGCGCATCCTGCCGAACCCCTATTGGGAATCGTCCCTGCGCTCGCTCACCGGCGGCGACCCGGCCGTGGTGCAGTACCTCGACTCGCAACCGCAGGTGCAAACGCTGCTCGCGGAATACGAAGAATTCATCCGCGCACGCATCGGCGAGTATCGCGGCGTGCGACGTCGCTACATCACGCTCGGCATCGGCTGCACGGGCGGACAACATCGCTCGGTGTATCTGGTCAATCGCCTGACCGAACGGCTCGCCTCGCAAGCCCCCGGCATCATCAGCCGCCACAGCGCACTCGCGAAGCGCACCTCGTGACCGCCAGCAAGAAGGACATGCGCCTCGGCGCGCTGCGCGAGGCGTTGGCCTCGGGCACCCTGCGCCCGGCGCAGCGCATGGTCGCCGCGATGCACCCCGCCGAAATCGCCTTGCTGCTCGAATCGCTCCCGCCGCGTCAGCGCGAACTCGTCTGGGAATTCGTCGACAAGGACATCGAAGGCGACGTGCTCGTCGAGCTCAACGAGAACGTGCGCAACGAGCTCATCGAAGAAATGGAGACCGCCGAACTGGTCGCGGCCGCCGAGGGCATGGAGCTCGACGATCTCGCCGACATCGTGCGCGACCTGCCCGAGGCCGTCACTTTGCAGGTACTGCGCTCGATGGACCAGCGCGATCGCGAACGTCTGCGCAACGTGCTCTCCTGGCCCGAAGACAGCGCGGGCGGTCTCATGAACACCGACACCGTGTCGGTGCGCGCCGACGTCACGCTCGAAGTCGTGCTGCGTTATCTGCGCATGCGCGGCGACTTGCCGCCGCGCACCGACAGCCTGTTCGTCGTCGATCGCGACGATCGGTATCTCGGCACCATCGGTCTCACCCGCATCATCACCGGCGACCCCGACGACACGGTGGGCGAGAGCCTCGACACCGACGCGCCGCGCATCGAGCCCGAAACCGCCGCGCACGACGTGGCGCAACTTTTCCAGGACCGCGATCTCGTCTCGGCCGCCGTCGTCGGGCACGAAGGCAAGTTGATCGGACGCATCACCGTCGACGACGTCGTGGACGTCATCCGCGAAGAAGCCGAACACTCGGTGCTCTCGATGGCCGGCCTGCAGGACGACGAAGACTTGTTCGCCGCGATCGTGCCCTCCGCGCAGCGCCGCATGCTCTGGCTCGGCATCAATCTCGTCACCGCCTTCCTCGCCGCCTCGGTCGTCAAAACCTTCGAAGGGACGATCGAAAAAGTGGCGGCGCTCGCGGCGCTGATGCCGATCGTCGCCTCGATGGGCGGCATCGCGGGCACCCAGACCGTGACGCTCATCATCCGCGGCCTCGCGCTTGGTCAGGTGCAATGGGCGAATGCGCGCTGGCTGCTCTTCAAAGAAATCGCGGTCGCCGGCTTCAACGGCTTCATCTGGGCGGTGGTCGTCGGCATGGTGACGGTGTTCTGGTTCGGCACCTGGAAGATCGCCGGCGTGATCGCCGCATCGATGTTGATCAACCTGCTGGCGGCGGCGATCGTCGGCGTGGTCGTGCCGCTCACCCTGCGCCGCTTCTCGATCGACCCCGCACTGTCGGCCGGCGTGATCCTGACCACCTTCACCGATTGCATCGGTTTCGCGACCTTGCTCGGCCTCGGCGCCTGGTTTTTGACCTGATTCAGCCGGTGAGTCGACCGGCCTGGTAATCCGCGATCGCCTGTTCGATTTCGGCGCGCGTAGTCATCACGAACGGCCCGTACTGCACCACCGGCTCGCCGATCGGTGCGGCCGCGAGCATCAAAAATCGTGCGCCTTGCTCGCCGGCCGACACTTCGAGTCGCTCGCCCGCACCGAAGATCGCGGCATGTCGCCGGACGATCGCGAGGCGCGCGCCCTGCTCCGACTCCGCCTGCAACTCGCCCTCGAACACGTAGACCAGCGCCGAATGCGTCGCGGGCAAAGATTCGACGAACCTGCCGCCTGCGGGCAGCTCGACGTCGATGTAGACGGGCGCGGTGCTCACGCCCGAGACCGGACCCTCGAACACCCGATCGTCGTGCTGCCATCGGCCGGCGACGACTTTGACGCGCAAGCCGGTCGCGTCGCGGAATTCGGGAATCTGCGCGGCGGCGATGTCGCGATATCCCGCCGGCCCCATTTTTTCGCGCGCCGGCAAATTGATCCACAACTGGAAGCCGCGCATCCGTCCGCTTTGCTGTTGCGGCATTTCGGAGTGGATGATGCCGCGCCCTGCCGTCATCCATTGCACGTCGCCTGCGCCGAGCAACCCGACGTTGCCGAGATGATCCTCGTGGCGCATGCGCCCTTCGAGCATGTAGGTGACGGTTTCGAAGCCGCGATGCGGGTGTGCAGGGAAGCCCGCGATGTATTCGTCCGGCCGATCGCTGCCGAATTCGTCGAGCATCAGAAAGGGATCGAGTCGCGCGAATTGCGACTGACCGAGACTGCGGTACAAGGTGACCCCCGCACCATCGGAGGTGCGTTGCGCCGCAATCAGACGCTGAACTCGTCGGCTGCTCATGATGGACGTCCTGCCTCGAAAAATTTTTCCAACGATGCGCGTTGCGCGAGCGTGTCGCGCCGGCCTTGCGCGATCAGCTCGCGCGTATAACTCGCTTCGAACAACAGATAACTCGCCAACAGACCGCCCGCCGCGCCGCCGGCACCCATCACGCGCAGCAAGGTCCGCAAGCTGCGCGGCAAGGCATCGCCGTGACGCGCGGCGACTTGCCGCGGATCTTCACGCGGCGCCAAACGCAAGGCCTCGACGCGCCGCCACGGCACGCCGCTGCGCCCCGATTCCGAAGCCCGCGCACCGACGGCACCGCTTTCGAGCGCGCGATTGACGCGATTCAATACTTCGAGATCGGCATCGATCTGATCGCCGAACAAGGCATCGAGCATGAAGCCGAACAACTGTCCCGCACTCGGACCGCCCTCGCCCGCAACACCCGTGCCGGCGGCATCCGGCGCGCGCACGCCGACGATGAGCATGCGGTCGGCGCCGAGATGGATCGCCGGCGACAACGGCGTGAGTTGGCGCATCGCGCCGTCGCCATAGTGTTGCGCGCCGAGCGGGACGGACGGAAACAGAAACGGAATCGCGGCACTCGCCATCAGGTGATCGAGCGTCAGCGCCTGCCGTCGACCCGCGCTGTGCGGACCGCGCCACTCGGGGACGCCCTCGGCCGCTTCGAAGAACACGTCTTGCCGCCCGCCCGAATAACTGGTCGCCGCGAGCGCGATGGCGTGCAGATGTCCCGCTGCGACGTTGGCGCGCACGCGCTCCCAGTCGATGCGCGCGCGCAGCAAATCGCGCAGCGGCGTGTTGTCGAACAAAGAGCGCGGCGCGGACACCAGGCGTCCGCCCGACAGCGCGGCGAGCAACCAGCGCGATCCGGCCCGCAGCATCGAGGTCGTGTCCGCGCGCAACACCTGCTCGACGCGGAAATTCGCCCACACCTGTTCGAGCCGTGCGACGCCGTCCTGCCAATCGTGCGCATAAGCGGCGAGCACGGCCGCGCAAACGCCCCCCGCCGAGGTGCCGACGACGATGTCGAAGGGCGCGCGCGGACCGGGGCGCAACTCGGCCAAAGCCTTCAACACGCCGACTTGATAAGCCGCGCGGGCACCACCGCCGGTGAGCACCAAGGCGACGCGCCCGGCCGAGGCACTGCTAGGTGGTTGAGTCATGACGGAATTGTGCCGTACCTCTGCAACACGCGGGTTATCTTATCGTCCAACCCACCCCGAGGAGACACGCCATGCCCACGTCCCGCCGCTCGACATTCCCGGTCGCGATCCTGGCCCTCGTCGCCACGCTCGCTGCGCTCGCCGGCAGCGAAGCGACCGCCGCCGCACCCAAAGTCGGCGCCGCGGCGCCCGAGTTCCGCCTGCAGGATCAAGCCGGCAAGTGGGTCACGTTGCAGGAGCAACGCGGCAAATGGGTCGTGCTGTATTTTTATCCGAAGGACAACACGCCCGGTTGCACCACCCAGGCCTGCGGCTTCCGCGACGACATCTTCGCGTTCCGCCGCGCGAACGCGACCATCCTCGGCATCAGCGTCGACGACGTCGAGTCGCACGACAAATTCGCCAAGGAGCACAGCCTGCCCTTCAGCATCCTCGCCGACAGCAGCAAACAGACCACCAAAACCTACGGCGTGCTGTATCGCGCGCTCGGCTTGTTCGAGATGGCGCATCGCGAAACCTTCATCATCGACCCGCAAGGGCGCATCGCCAAGCACTACGCCGACGTCGACACCGAAGGCCACTCCAAGCTCGTGCTCACCGACCTCAAAAAACTCCAGGGCGGCTGACGCCGACGCGGCGCACGCCTGAAGATTTCTTTGATCCGTTTCAGATTCCCAGGGGGATACCACTCATGTCGAAGCAAACAGAAACACTGACCGACCCGACGCGTCGCGACTTCCTCGGAACCGCGAGCGGCGCGGGCGCCATGCTCGCCGCCGGCGCGACGGGCGTCGCCGGCGTGACGCTCGGCGCGGCGACCGCCGCCGCGGCCACCGGTGCCATGGTGTCGCAGAACGGCTGGGGCAAAGGCCTCGAAGGCCCGTACCTCGACTTGCGCACGGGTCGCGGCAATCAGCTCGCCTATGCCCGCATCCAGGGCGATCTCGACTTCGGCAAGCAGAAATACTTCTGGTTCAAGGGCTATGGCATGGGCGTGCAGCCCAACAAGAAGATCACCGATCTCATGGGCACGAGCGGCTTCGGCGCGATCCGCCTGGTGCAAGGTCCGGACGGGGCGATCCGCCGCATGTGCCGCGAAGTCATCGTCTACACCGACCTCAAGAGCGGCGAAGTGCTCGACGAATGGCTGAACCCCTACACCAACGAAAAAGTGAAGGCGGTGCACGTCGCCAACGATCCGTTCAATTATCTGATCGAAGACCACTTCCCGGCACCGCCGTCCTTCGGCGGTCTCAACAAGGAAGCGCCGCCGCGCATCCCCTTCCGTCTGCCGTGGTACCAGCACGGCAGCATGGCCGAAATGGAAATCCACATCCACCTGGCGTACCCGAACGCCCTGCAACCGGACAAATGGCCGCGCGAATCGTCGGGCCCGATCGTGCAAGCCTCGGAATTTTTCGCGCACCACATCAAAGTCGAGGATCTGCAGAACGAGAAACTCACCTCGCTCGACTACACCGGCACCTGGAATCGCATCACGCCGTGGCTGCCGTGGATGCTGATGGGTCAGGCGCCGGGCGCCGTGCAGTACAACTGCTTCATGGGCACGACCAAAGACCTCGAGCAGGTGCTGTCGCGCAACGTGCTCGACTACTGCCACAAAAACTACGCGAAGTACTTCGAGGCACCGACCGAGTGGAGCGACGATCGCAGTCTCTCGAGCCTCGAGCACTACGCGAAGACGCAGAAACCCGCACCCGTGAAATGATCGGCGGGGCGCCTTGGAATCCTAAGGCGCCCCTTTTTTACGCAAGGCGCGCATCGCGCCGTCCAGCCCCTGCAACGTCAGCGGGAACATGCGCTCGCCCACCAGTTCGCGCGTGAGGCGCACCGACGGCGTCCACGTCCAGCGCTCCTGCGGCTCGGGGTTCAACCAGACCAGGTGCGGAAAATGCGCCGTGATGCGCTGCATCCACGCGGCGCCCGACTCTTCGTTCCAGTGCTCCACGCTGCCGCCCGGCTGCACGATTTCGTGGGGGCTCATGGTCGCGTCGCCGACGAACACGACGCGATAGTCGGGATTGAAGGTGCGCAGCAACTGCAGGGTCGAGGTGCGCTCGGCGTGGCGACGTCGATTGTCCTTCCACAGGCTTTCGTAGACGAAGTTGTGGAAGTAGTAGTGCTCGAGATGCTTGAACTCGGCGCGCGCGGCCGAGAACAATTCTTCGCAGCTGCGCACGTGATCGTCCATCGAGCCGCCGACGTCGAGCAGCAGCAAAACTTTGACCGCGTTGCGCCGCTCCGGCACGAGCTTCAGATCGAGCCAGCCCGCGTTGCGCGCCGTCGACTCGACGGTCGCATCGAGATCGAGTTCGTCCGCGGCACCTTCGCGCGCGAACTTGCGCAAGCGGCGCAGCGCGAGCTTCAAGTTGCGGGTACCGAGCTCGACGTCGCCGTCGAAATTGCGGAAGTCGCGCTGTTCCCACACTTTGATCGCGCGCCGCTGGCGCCGACCGGCATCACCGATGCGTATCCCCTCGGGGTTGTAGCCGCCCGAACCGAACGGCGAGGTGCCGCCGGTGCCGATCCATTTGTTGCCGCCCTCGTGACGTTCCTTCTGCTCGGCGAGGCGTTCGCGCAGCTTTTGCAGCAGCTCTTCCCAACTCCCCTGCGACTGCACTTTTAGGCGCTCTTGCTCGTCGAAGAGCCGCTCGGCCGCGGCCCGCAACCAATCTGCCGGCACCTCGGCGAGCCACTGTTCGAAAAACCGCTCGGCACCTTTGAAGTGCGCCTCGAATACGCGATCGAAGCGATCGTAGTGTCGCTCGTCCTTGACCAGTGACAAGCGCGCAAGATGATAGAACTCGAACGCCGAGCAGGAGGCCACGCGCGCCGCGAGCCCGTCGAGCAACAACAGGAATTCGGGCAAGGTCACCGGCACGCCCGCCTGCCGCAGTTCGAAGAAGAAGCGGATCAGCATCGATCGCCCCGTCGCGGCGACCGACTCAGCGGCCGCGTCGGTCGAGGAACAACAACTGTTCGAACAGATGCACGTCCTGTTCGTTCTTGAGCAGCGCGCCGTAGAGCGGCGGAATCGCCCTCTTGGGATCATCGCTGCGCAAGGCCTCGGGCGGCACGTCTTCGGCGAGCAGCAACTTGATCCAGTCGAGCAACTCCGACGTCGACGGCTTCTTGCGCAGGCCCGGCATCTCGCGCACGCGATAGAACGCGCCGAGCGCCTCGGCGAGCAACTCGCGCTTCAGACGCGGATGATGCACGTCGACGATCTTCGCCATCGTCTCGGCGTCGGGAAAGCGGATGTAATGGAAGAAGCAGCGCCGCAGAAAGGCGTCCGGCAGTTCTTTTTCGTTGTTGCTGGTGATGATGATGAGCGGCCGGTGCCGCGCACGCACCAATTCGCGCGTCTCGTAGACGTAGAACTCCATGCGATCGAGCTCGCGCAGCAGATCGTTCGGGAATTCGATGTCGGCTTTGTCGATCTCGTCGATCAGCAGCACCGGCGGCGACTCGGATTCGAACGCTTCCCAGAGTTTGCCGCGCACGATGTAGTTGCGTATGTCGGCGACGCGCGCTTCGCCGAGTTGCGAATCGCGCAGGCGCGACACCGCGTCGTATTCGTAAAGCCCCTGCTGCGCTTTGCTGGTGGATTTCACGTGCCACTCGAACATCGGCCGCTGCAGCGCTTGCGCGACTTCGAGCGCCAGTTGCGTCTTGCCGGTGCCGGGCTCGCCCTTGATGAGCAGCGGTCTGCCGAGCGTGAGCGCAGCGTTCACCGCCATGCCGAGATCGGCGGTGGCGATGTAGCGCGCCGTACCCTCGAATCGCGGCTCGCCGCTCACGGCGCAGCCCCGGCAAAACTCAGGCGATACACGGTCGGACCCGGCAGCAAAGGCCGCGCGCGACCACTCGCCCAATCTTCGAAGCCTGCGCGATAGAACGGCGAGAGCGGATGGCCGCTCTGGCCGCCCGGCACCTGCAGATAGCCCTCGGCCTCGCGACCGGGCGACACGGCGAAGCGTTCGGAGGCACCGAAATTCGGCGTGACGACCCGCGGCATGTCGCGATCACCCGGCAGTTGCACGGCCGGCATGTCGAAATACCGCGCGAGCGGGCCGAGCGCCTTCGACAGAGGATGCGCGATCGCCATCGTGTTGTGTCGCCCCCAGGTGCAGCGCTCGAGCGTGCCGCATTCTTTGACGAGCTCGGCCGCGACCGCGTCGATCTGCGTGAGCAGGAACGCACGCCAGTTGGCGTAGTCCCGGGCGAGCAAATGCGGCGGCTGCTCGGTCACGAGCCGCCACAGCGAACCTTCGAACAAAGAATTCGGTCGCGACCCCGCTCCGGCGCCGAGCGCCCCGGTGAACATGTCCCAGACCGCAAGCCGCGTGCGATCACGGAACGCGCGCACGAGCCGATAGCTGACCGAATCGACCGCCGCATGCCCGTCCCACTTGACGGCGAGGCGTTTCATTTCGGCGCGTTGCGGCGTGTTCTGCAACGCCTCTTCGTCGAGCGTGGTCACCAGCAGACGCTGCCAGCGCTCCAAAAAAATCGCGCGATCGTCGAGCTGGATCGCGAGCATGTCGTTCGGCGTCGCCGGTCGCTGCAAGGCGAGCAAGCCGTCGCGGATCTGTTTTTGACGGGCACCGGAGTCGTACGGCATGCCGCTTGCGGCCTGCTCGTTGCCGAGCACGCGCTCGAGTTCACCTTCGACGTGACGCGCGTTCGCGCTCCAGATGCGGCCGACTTCCGGATCGACGATGGACGGCGCCTCGTCGCGCTCGCGCCAGAGCACGGGCTGCGGCGTCGAGGGCCCGAGGTTGCCGCGCGGAATGCGCCCCACGATGGACCATGCGATGCGGCCGGAGGCATCGGCGACGTTCAGGTTCTGATGCGGGATGCCGATGCGCGGCGCGAGCGCGAGCGCCGCATCGACGTCGCGCGCCTGCAAAAGATCGAGGCTCTCGAAGTTGGTCGCCCCCGGCTCGAGCACCAACCAGCGCGCGAGCCAGCAGGTTTGCGTCGCGCCGCTGCCGCTGCTCGCGATCATCACGCCTTCGGGCGCGGTGGCGATGCGCAACGATTCGGGCTGCGCGTGCGCGACATCGATGCGCTCGACACGCGTGACGAAGCGACGCTCGCCGGCGGGCGTCACGTAGGTGCCGCGCTCGGCATCGCAGGGAATGCCGGCGACATCCGACCAATTGCCGTAACTGTTGGTGAACGACCAGGCGATGTGGCCGTTGCTGCCCGCCGCGACCATCGGCACGCCTGGCAAGGTCACGCCGTTGAGCTCGAACGGCTCGGCTCCGGGCGCTTGGATGATGAGGCGCGCGCGGTACCACACGGCCGGGACGCGCAAGCCCAGATGCATGTCACCGGCCAGCAGCGCGGCACCGCTTGCGGTGTGTTTGCCGGCGACCGACCAGGCGTTGCTGCCGAGAACTTCACGCTCGGGTTCACGCAACGCGGAGGCGACTTTGGGCATGCTCGAGGCCCGCAGATCGAGTGCGCTCGGCGGCGGCACGGGTGGGGCTTCGAACGGATTGCCGCCATTGGCGGTTCGCGCATCGGCGAGCGTCGCGAAATTCGGCGCGTCCCATTCATTGCCCCGCGCATAAAGGAATGCCGCCACGCTTTGCGCACGACTCGAGTCCGCCTCTTCGCGCGATGCGGCGCTCGCGAGCGCCTCGAGGCGCGCGACGATTTCGCGTCGCGTACGCTCGGCGTTGATGTCCGAGTGCTGCAAGTCCCACCACATCGAATGCACGACCAGCACGGAATCTTCGGGCAGCCACGACTGCGGCGCGACCATCAGGACGCCGTACTCCCAAGGCCGTGCGCGCAAGGACGCAAGCCCGCGGTTCACGCCGCGGGTGTAGGCCTCGATCCATGCGCGCTGTTCGGGCGTGGCGTCGGCGATCACGCGGCGCGCCACCGTGCGCAGGCCGAACGGTCGCGCCTCGCGATCGAGCGGCAAGGCGCGCGCACCGACGAGCGCGGCAAGTTCGCCGGCAGCCAGGCGACGCGCGAGATCCATCTGGAAGAAACGATCCTGCGCATGCAGAAAACCGAGTGCATACGCGACATCGGCGAACGAACGGCCACGCACGGTCGGCGCACCGTCGGCATCGCGCTCGACCGTGACCTGATAAGCCGGCGAGCCGTCGACCGCGGCGATCGTGCCTTCGAGTTGCGGCAAGGAGGCGCGCGCGAACCACCAACCGGCGAGCAACGCGAGCACGAGCACGCCGATGATGCCGCCGGCCGTCCAGCCGAGAATTTTTTTCATCGGTGTACCTGCAGGATTTGCATCGAGTTCGTCCCGCCCTGCACGCCCGCACGTTCACCTTTGGTGAGGATCACGAGATCGCCCTCGTCGACCAACTGCAAATCGAGCAGCATGCCGAAGACCTGCTGATAGAGCGGCCGCGCATCGCCTGCTTTTTCTTCGAAGGTGATCGGATACACGCCGCGATAGAGCGTCACCCGCCGGCGCGTACCTTCGTGACGCGTGAACGCATAGATCGGGATATCCGACCGCAGCCGCGACATCCACAGCGTCGTCGAGCCCGATTCGGTGAGCGCGACGATCGCGCGCACGTGCATGTGATTCGCGGCGTACATGACCGAGTTGGCGATGGCCTCGTCGGTGTGCGTGAAAGTCACGTCCGTACGCTCGCGCGGACGGTGCTGGGAGGTGTGATAGGTCTCGGCACCCTCGATCACCTCGACCATCGCCGCGACGGCCTTCACCGGATATTTGCCGGCGGCGGTCTCGGCCGACAGCATCACCGCATCGGTGCCGTCCATCACGGCGTTCGCGACGTCGCTCACCTCGGCGCGCGTCGGCACCGGGCTCGAGATCATCGATTCCATCATCTGCGTCGCCGTGATGACCACGCGATTGCGGTGGCGTGTCTGGTGGATGATGGTCTTCTGCAGGCCGGTGAGCGCGGCATGACCCATTTCGACGCCGAGATCGCCGCGCGCCACCATGACGACGTCGGTGGCCTCGATGATGCCGGCCAACTGCGCGACAGCCTCGTGACGCTCGATCTTGGCGACGATGCGCGCGTTCGAGCCGGCTTGTCGCAGCAGCTCGCGTGCCGCGCGTATGTCCTCCGCGTCACGCACGAACGACAACGCGACGTAGTCGAGCCCGTGCTGTGCGGCGAAGCGGATGTCTTCGCGATCCTTGTCGGTGAGCGCCGGCGCCGAGATGCCGCCACCTTTGCGATTGAGACCTTTGCGGTTCGACAACTCGCCGCCGACGACGACGCGCGTGACGATGCGCGTGCCTTCCACGGCCGCGACGTCGAGCACGATCAAGCCGTCGTTGAGCAACAGCGTGTCGCCCGCGGTGACGTCGACGGTCAATTCTTTGTAAGCGACACCGACCGCATCGACCGTGCCCGCGGCCGAATCGAGCGCGGTGTCGAGCGTGAAGGTCGCGCCCTCGATCAAAGTCACCTTGCCGTCTACGAAACTCTCGATGCGGATTTTCGGACCGGCGAGATCGCCCAGGATTCCGACGTAACGACCCGCGCGCAGCGACGCCTCGCGCAGCAATTCGATGCGTCGCAGATGATCGGCGGGCTTGCCGTGCGAGAAGTTGATGCGCGCGACGTCGAGGCCCGCGCGGCACATGTCGAACAACACGTCGACATCGTCCGTCGCCGGGCCCAGGGTCGCGACGATCTTGGTTCTACGCAGCATGAAAACCTCTGTTCATTTGAGATCAACCGGTCGCACGCGCCTGCAGCGCAGCGACCGCCGGCAGCGTCTTGCCCTCGACGAATTCGAGGAACGCGCCACCGCCGGTGGATATGTAGGAGATGTCGGCGGTGACGCCGAACTTGTCGATGGCCGCGAGCGTGTCACCGCCGCCGGCCAGAGAGTATGCGGGACTCGAAGCGATTGCCCGTGCGAGCGCGCGCGTGCCACCGGCAAACCGATCGAACTCGAATACGCCCACGGGGCCGTTCCAGAGGATCGTGCCCGCCGCCTGCAGACGATCGCCCTGCAGACGCGCCGTTTCGGGCCCGATGTCGAGGATCATCTCGTCGGCCTGCACCGCATCGACGCCGCAGGTGCGCGACGACGCCTCGGCGGCGAATTCTTTGGCCACCACCACGTCGACCGGCAGCGGGATCGCTGCGCCGCGCGCCGCGGCCCGCGCAAGCAGGCCGCGCGCCATCTCGAGCATGTCGGGCTCGCAGAGCGATTTGCCGATCGGCTTGCCGACGGCAGCGAGAAAGGTGTTGGCGATGCCGCCGCCGACGATCAGTTCGTCGACCTTCTCGAGCAGCGCTTCGAGCACGGTGAGTTTGGTCGACACTTTCGAGCCGGCGACGATGGCCACCAGCGGCCGCGCCGGCGTCGCGAGCGCACGCGACAAGGCATCAAGCTCGGCCGTGAGCAACGGCCCCGCGCAGGCTACTTTCGCAAACCTCGCCACACCGTGCGTGCTCGCTTCGGCGCGATGCGCCGTACCGAATGCATCCATCACGTACACGTCGCACAGTGCAGCCATGCGCTGCGCCAGCGCCGCGTCGTCCCGCTTTTCGCCGACGTTGAAGCGCACGTTCTCGCAGAGCACGATGTCGCCGGGGCGGCAATCGACGCCGTCGAGCCAGTCGCGCACCAGAGGCACGTCGCGCCCGAGCAGTTCGCCGAGCCGGGTCGCGACCGGTGCCAAAGAATCAGCCGCCGAATACACGCCTTCTTTGGGTCGCCCAAGGTGCGACATCACCATCACGGCTGCGCCCTGCGCGAGTGCGGCTTGCAAGGTCGGCAAGGCGGCGCGGATGCGCGCATCGCTCGCGACGCCACCGTCCTGCAACGGAACGTTCAGATCCTCGCGGATCAGGACCCGCTTGCCGCGCAGGTCGAGGTCCGTCATGCAGAGCGGCTTCATGCGCTCAACGCGCCTTGGAGAACGCGACCGTCGTGTCGAGCATGCGGTTCGAAAAACCCCACTCGTTGTCGTACCAGGAGCACACCTTCACGAGCGTGCCTTCGAGCACCTTGGTCATCGTGCCGTCGAAGGTCGAGGAATGCGGATCATGGTTGTAATCGATCGAAACCAGCGGCTCTTCGGTGTAGGCGAGCACGCCCTTGAGCGGCCCCGCGGCGGCGGCCTTCATCATGGCGTTGATCTCGGCGACCGAGGTCGCACGCGCCGCCGTGAACGTCAGATCGACCAGCGAGACGTTGATCGTCGGCACGCGCACCGCGAAACCGTCGAACTTGCCTTTGAGCGCGGGCAACACGAGCCCGACTGCGGCAGCGGCACCGGTTTTGGTCGGAATCATCGACATCGTCGCCGAGCGCGCGCGGCGCAAATCCGAGTGATAGACGTCGGTCAACACCTGATCGTTCGTGTAGGCGTGCACGGTGGTCATGAGGCCGCTCACGATGCCGACGTTGTCGTGCAAAATCTTTGCGACCGGCGCGAGGCAGTTGGTGGTGCACGAGGCGTTCGAGATCACCGTGTGCGAGGCGCGCAGCACCTCGTGGTTCACGCCGTAGACCACCGTCGCGTCCACGTCGTCGCCACCGGGCGCCGAGATCACGACTTTCTTCGCCCCGCCGGCGATATGCGAACTCGCCTTCGCCTTGCTCGTGAACAAGCCCGTGCACTCGAGCACGTATTCGACGCCGAGCTCGCCCCACGGCAACTTCGCCGGATCGCGCTGCGCGAGTACGCGGATGCGATCGCCGTTGACCACCATCGAGTCACCATCGACATGCACTTCGCCGGGGAAACGGCCGTGCGCCGTGTCAAAGCGGGTCAAGTGGGCATTGGTCGCGGCATCACCGAGATCGTTGATGGCGACGATCTGGATTTCGCCGTTGCGCTTCGACTCGTACA
>Ga0214921_10002515_pt1 | contig 29669 bp, 31 predicted proteins | sample LL1505_MetaG_FD_177992 | JGI IMG/M metagenome (GOLD analysis project Ga0214921, IMG submission 177992) | Freshwater microbial communities from Lake Lanier, Atlanta, Georgia, United States - LL-1505 | ecosystem: Environmental > Aquatic > Freshwater > Lake | place: USA: Georgia | collected...
TTTTTAAATATTCAATCTGTTGCTTTATAAATGTTGTAACACCACCTTTATAGCCAGAAGATAAAATATAAATATTTCTCATCTAAATAATTTATTAAGAAAATTAAAAAAATAATTTTTTTTTATATAATAAAAGATAAAAAAGAAAAAACCAAATAAACTCCGAAAATAAATATAAGTATTTACATTAGCTATTTTAGTGGACCATTTTTTTTTATACAACTCATCTCCCAAACCAAAATTAAATTGTTTATTGCCTTTTTTGTAAGCTTTTTCTAAAGTCTTGATAAGCAACATAATTCCGGGAGAATATTTTGATAATGGAGAATTGTTATCATAGGAATTTAATAGATAATAAAAATTATTATTATTGATGATACCTAAATTTGCTGCAATAATTTTTCTATCTCTGTAAATTATATTTAAACTTAATTCACAATTTATTTTTTTTAAAAAATCAACTTCTCTAAGAATTGAAATGTAAAAATTTTTTAATATATTTACAGAATATACTTTTTTTTTATAAAAATATGGAAATTTATTAATCCAAATAAAATTTATAATATCGATAGGTTCTACAGATATATTGTCCAAAGAAAAATTTATATTTGATAATTCTAATTTTTTTAATGAAGAATTGATATTATATTTTGATTTTTTATTTACTATTTCGCGATAATAGTCCGCCCAATTTTTATCAATATTATTTATATAAATATTTTCTTTAAAGCTATTTTTTAAATAAAAAACAAATGGATTTTTATAATTATTTAAAAACTCTAATTGTTTATAAAGCAATATAATATCAATTTTTTCTATTTTCTGAAGAACAGTATTCCATATTTGATTAAAAAAGGATTTGTTTATGTAAGTTTTATAATCAATGATTGGCCCCATAAAGTCTACAGCCTCATCACCGATCCACTCTAAAAATTTTAAATGATATTTAACTTTAATTTGCAATGGCAAAATCATAATTACTCTATCGCCGTTATAAACAACTGCTATAATAATTTTGTGATTTTCAAAAAAATCACAACATCTTTGAAGCCAATATAGACTACTATAGAAATTAACATTATTCTTTTTTTCAAACTCACTCCAAATCTTTATTAAAGTATCTTCAAACTTGTTAAATATATTAACTTTGAGCATGTTGTTTTAATTTATTGGTAAGTAAAAATATTTTAACAAAAGTATCAAAACCCAAAATTTTTCTTTCAAAAGCAGCTAAATTTATATTATGACCAATGGCAATTCTTGGTAACAAATAAACGCTATTTGAATTATTATGATATTCAGTGGTGACAGCGTTAATATATCTATATTTTTTTAATAGTTTAGTTCCTGCGGAATTATAATGTCCATAGGGGTACGCAAAATAATTAACTTTAGTATTTAGCTGATTTTCTAGTATTTTTTTTGAATATGATATTTCTTTTTTAATGTTATTTTTTTTATTACTTTTTAAACTTAAATGATCATGAGTATGTGATCCTATCGTACATAATGGATCATTGTTTAATTTTTTAATATCTTTATAATTTAAAAATAAATCTTTATAATTTGGTCTTTGAATACGTCCAGTCATTTTTTTAAAAAAATCTTTTTGCTGTTTCAAGTCCATTTTATATAAATTTTCTTTAATTTTGTGAAATTTTTTAACAGTTTCAAAAAAATGAGAAGAATTATTTTTTAAAAATAAATATTCCCAAAGTTCAAACCACCACACCCAAGTGTCTCCTTTTAGGATTCTCGATATAATGTATATTGTAAATGGAATATTATTTTTTTTTAAGATAGGATAAGCAATTTTAAGATTATCTTTATAACCATCATCAAATGTAACTATAATTTTAGTTTTTTTTGTTTGAATATTTTTTTTAACATCTGCTATTGAAATTGGATGACAGTTTTTCTTAATAAAATTCATCTGTTTAATAAAATCAGATTTTTTAATACTCAATTCTTTGTTGGGCCCAATAATTTTATTAAAGTCTTTATCTTTAAGAACGCGGTGATAATAAAGAATTACATAATCTAATTTTAATTTTTTTTTTAGATAATTACAGAGGAAAATTTTTATAAAAATATTTATTAAAAAACTAAACATTGGATTAAAGATTATAATTTTTTGAGAAATAAAATAAAATTTTATTTAAATTAAAGCCGCTTTTTAGAATTACTTTTTTACTAATTTGATTTAAAAAAGTTGTATAAATATAAAAATTTTTCTTTTCAAAAAAACTTAAGATATTAAGAATATTATTTAAAAAATAACCTTTATTTCTATATTCTTCAAAGGTAAAAAAATCATATAAAATAATCTTATCTTTGTTAATTAAATTAACATTAATCTCCTCTATAAAAATATCTTTTGAACTAATCCATCCATAACTAAAAATCTTATGATCGTTGTATAAAATAGACATTTTATCTCCTCGCTGAAATCTAATTCTTAAATCATTATTTAAAAAAAAATTATTTATTTTTAAGAGAAGAAATTCCTCTAAATTTGTAATTATCTTGAACATAAAATCGCGATTACTGGACAATGTAGAATTTTTTTTATCGAAATTGAATATGACTATTATTGTAAAAATTTTTTTGATTCCTTTTAAAAATTCAAAAAAAAAAATTTTTACTTTTCTTGCAAGGTACATTAATCTCATTAGTAAAATCATTAATCCAACCCTGGAAAAGTCTGTTCTTAATTTTATCGACATAATATAGGCTGATTTATATTTTTTTTTTTTAAAGTTTACTAAAGCATAGTGATAATCAATCCAATGAAACCTGAATATATTATTTAAATTCTGTTTTAAAAAAATTTTGTAATAAGTTTTGAATGACTTATAGTTTTTAATTGTCTGTTCAATATTACTAACTCTACCTGTTCCAACCCAACAGTAACCTAAAGTTTTAGGAATATACAAAAATTTATCGGTAATTTGTGACAATCTTAACCAAGTATCAAAATCTTCCCATGAAAATTTATCTTTTTCTTCTGATATTAAATTAATTTTATAAAGCAATGATTTTCTAACTACTACACTGGAATTGCCAATTCCATTACCATTAATTAAAAGGTTTTCGAATATTGGTTTTGAAATAGGTCTTGATTTATCTGATATCTTTTTCTTTATAAAAGTTACTACTTCATTAACTTTGAATAAACCATGATAATATAAATCTTGATCAGTATTCAAAATATTTTTGTGACAAATTTCTAATTTTATTTTATTCCAATAATCATCTGAATCTAAAAAAGCTATCCAATCTCCTTTTGATATTTTTATTCCATAATTTCTAGATTTTGAAATAAGGCCTTCGTTTCGATACTTAAAATATCTTATTCTACTATCGTTGTAATTTTTAACTATCTCTTCAATATTATTTGAAGAAAAATTATCAATTATAATAAGTTCCCAATTATTAAATGTTTGATTTAAAACAGAAGATATAGCTCTTGATATAAATTTACAGTTATAAGTTGGCATTATTATTGAAAAAAAAGCTGACATCTTAGATTTAACTATTTGTGTTATCTTATTGGGCGTTTTAATGTTTCTTTATCGTCATGGGGAATTTTTATTACATTGGCTACAACTGACAATTTTACTAAAGAAGCAAAGCTATACCATATTCTTGGGGGCAATAATATTAAACGATAATTATTCTTACCTATTATTACTTTTTTACTTTTATTACCTTTTTTAAAGTAAAAAATTACTTTTCCAAAAGGTACTGAAAACAAACAATAATTCTTTTTATGATAATTCCAGCCTTTAATTTTGTTTTGTTTAATTTCAGAGAAATAAACTTCTCCAAAACCTTTAAAAAATTTTTCATTTTTATTAACGTATTTTAAAATATCTCCATTAATATTTTTAATTATAGACTGATCGATAATTTTTATATTGCTAATACTCATTAATATACCTATCTATTTGATCATTAGTAATTTTTCTTGACGAACATTTTTCAACTAATACTTTTTTATACCATTCAACAGTGAGCTTTATACTTTCTGTTACTGATAATTTCGGTTTCCAATTAAGATATATTTTTGATTTATTTATATTTAATTGTAAATTTTCTTGTTCATAAAATTTAAAATTTTTTGATACAAACATTTCGCCAGAACCCCAGAATTTTATAATATTTTCAACTATTTGTTTTACTGTAAAAATATTATTTTTTTTTGTGCCAAAATTCCAAGCCCCAGAATATAGGTTTGGTTTATGATACAATTTACATCCTAAAAGCAAATAACCATATAGTGGTTCCAGAACATGTTGCCATGGCCTATTAAATTTAGGATTTCTTATTTTAATTATTTTATTTCTAATTAATGACCTAATCGCATCTGGAATCAGTCTGTTTTCAGACAAATCTCCTCCGCCAATAACATTTCCTGCTCTTGCACTCGCTATACCAATTTTATTAATCCTATCTTTAAAAAAACTTTTATAATATGAATTAACTACTATCTCAGTAGATGCCTTTGAAGCACTATAGGGGTCATCCCCGCCTAATTTATCACTTTCTTTAAACCCAATTTTAGAAAAATTATTTTGATAACACTTGTCTGATGTAACACATATAACCGATCTAACAAAATTTGCATCTTTTATAGATTCTAAAATATTCAAAGTACCTACCGTGTTTGTTAAAAAAGTTAGATATGGTTTTTTATAAGAAGTTAAAATTAAAGGTTGTGCGGCCAAATGAAAAATAATCTCAGGTTTAAAATTAAAAATAGTTTTTCTTAATTTTTTTATATTTTTTACATCTAACAAATGTAATTTAATTTCTTTATTTAATTTTAAACTATAAAATAAGTTTTTATTTTTATTTGGATTAAAGCCTATGCCCAATATATTGGCATCTAATTTTTTTAACCAAGTGCACAACCACGCTCCTTTAAAGCCGGTGACGCCTGTTATTAGAACTTTTTTATTTTTATAAAAATTTTTTACCAAATTTTCCACGGAGCAACTTTCTTTTTCCACAAATTATTTAACATTTTTTTATCTCTTAAAGTATCCATGCATTGCCAAAATGAATAATGCTTATATGCTTTTAGTTTTCTTAATTTTACTAATTTTGCCATTGGCTCTTTCTCAAAAATAGTCTTAGAATTTTTTAAATAGTTAAATATTTCATAATTTAGTACAAAATATCCACCGCTTATCCAATTTGTTGAACTTTGCACTTTTTCTTTAAAACTAGTGACTGCATTTTTGTTTATTTCCAATTCTCCAAATCTAACTGGAGGTCTTACGGCCGTAACTGTTGCAATAGCATTATTTCTTACATGAAAATCTGATATTTTTTTAATATTAAGATTTGCAACACCATCACCATAGGTAAAATAAAATGATTCTTTAGTCTTAAATAATTTTTTTAATTTTAATAATCTTCCGCCTGTATTTGTATTTTTTCCAGTATAAACACATTTAATATTCCAATCAAAAAAAATTGGTTTTTTTACGTAATCATTTATCATCCTAGATTTATATCCGGTTGCTAATACAAAGCTATTAACCCCATAAAAACTATAAATTTTCATGATATGCCACAAAATTGCTCTTCCTCCAATTTCAACTAATGGCTTTGGTTTAACTTTAGTTTCCTCTGACAATCTAGAGCCATAACCACCACATAAAATTACTGCTTTCATAGAATTATGTTTATTATCAACAGACTAATTTATATCAATTTTTTTTTTTAAAAAAATATAATAACTTTTAATTTTTTAACTAAATTAGTTAAAATATAATTAATGCGATTTATCAATTTATTTAACACAGAAATAGCATTATAAATTTTCTCTAAACTCCGAACTCTTTTGTAGTCAAAAAAATCCATGTCACTTGCATGCAAAGTTTTGTTCAAATCTGATTTGTTTCTAAAAATATTTATATTTTTTATAACTTCATCTGATAAATTAGTGCTTGTAAAAAAAGCACTCGATTGAGGGTAAGTACCTCCTTCTTTTTTGCTAGATTGAAATTCAAAAACTATAACTTTTCTTTCATTTATTCTAGGACAGTTCGAATGAAATCCTACTGTATCAGCAATTATTAAATCTCCGGGTAATCCTTCACAAACAATAATCTTGTCTTTGAGTTTTACCAATTGTTCGGGATTCAATTCATGCTGTACAAAATAATCACGTTTATGTGTCCCTTTCATATGCATGTATGCTCCTGATGTTTTAGTCCCACCAGTTATATATATAAATGCGCGTATCATACCTTCTCTATTGTCCGTATGCCAAAATAATGGTCTGTCATTAATCTCATAAAAAATTTCTAAAGCAGTTAAAAAAAAATCTTCTCTTTTTTTATTTAATTGTTCGCATACCTGATCTAAAACAAGCAATGATAATTCTGCAAGATTAATTGAGCGAATTGACATAATGGGAAATGCAATCTTTTTATAATTTGATTTAAGAGATAGATAACCAAATGTGGAAAGGTCTATAAAACCTTGAGAGCCATTTATTGCTCTTTTATTAAACAAAAATGATAGTTCACTACTTATATCTTCAACTGCTTTAGATGAAATAAATGATTTTTTAATAAATATTCCGTCTTTAGACAATGAAAAATTATTCATAATTATTATTTTATATTAATTAATTTAGATAATCTTTGTTTTTTTTATTAATTCAATCTTAGATAGCACTTCTTCATATTTACCCTTAATAACTAATTGTCCGTCTTTGATATAATAAATTAAATCACTTTCAATTAAAGATTCCATTCTATGCGTGACATTTATGATAGTTTTGCTCTTTCGTAACTTAAAGATTAAATCATTTATACTTTTTTCAGAATCGGGATCTAGTGCGCTTGTGGCTTCATCAAAAATAATAACTTCTGAATTTTTAATTAAACATCTAGCTATAGCTATTTTTTGTTTTTGACCGCCTGATAACAAAATACCATTATCCCCTACTTGGGTATTTAATCCATCGGGTAAGCTGTCAATAAATTGTTTTAGATTTACAAAATCTATAATTTTATAAACTTCTTGTAAATTTATATTTTTTGATTCAAGTCCAAAAACAATATTACTTAGAATTGTATCGTTAAATAAAAAAATATTTTGTGACACATGACCAATTTTTTTCTGCCAAGCAATTAACATTTTCTTAGTATGAATTTCTTGATTATCTACTAAAATCTTTCCACTAGTAGGCTTCAATAAGCCTAAAATAATATAAATTATGGTCGACTTTCCAGAACCATTTGGTCCAATGATAGAAATGAGAGTATTCTTCTTTATTTCTAAATTTAAATTATTAACTACTAATAAATCTCTAGAAGCATAATTATATGAAATATTATCTAAGATAATATTACTATTAAACTCAAATTCTTTATTGGGGCTTTCGTCAATAAAATCATTTTTACTTTGAATTAAATCATCTTTGATCGAATTAAATTCAATCATTGATCCTTTAACTATACTTAAATTCTGAAAAATTACCTGTATAGCAGGAATCATTTTTAAGCCAGCTAAAGCATAAACTGAAATTATAGGAATTATTTCTGATAAATTATTATTATATAATTTTAATAATATAATAAAAACAAATGTGACAATTATAATTGATATTAATTCAAGAATACCTCTGGGCAACTGTGAAATTGAAATCAAATTTGCAATTTTTTTATGATATAACTTATTAACCTCAAAAAATTTTTTGTGAAAAGTAGATTTTTGATTAGCTAATATAATGTCTTTAATGCCAGCAATAGATTCATTTACGATCTGAATTTTTTTTTCCTGGTTTGCAGAAATTATTAAATTGTTGCTTATTATTTTTTTTTTTATAATTGTAAAAAAAATAAAATAAAAAAGAATATAAGAAATTGATAAATAAATTGTAACTTTAGGATTTAATAATAATAATAAAAGAAAAATAAAAAAACATATTAGAAATTTTGCACAGCAGAATAATATAGGTATAAAAATTCCGTCTATTATTATGTCAACATCATGTGATATTTTTTTAAATAATATATCTTTCTGATTTAATAAAAAAAAGGACCAGGGTTGTTGAAGATAATAAGCAAATAATCTACTAGATAAATGATAACCAATATAATGAGTAAAATTAATAAATACCCAATTTGAAACCATTGTTAATATAGATGAGATTGCTAGCAAGCATACTGATAAGGCTCCAAGAAATATTGCAAAATCACGATAATTAGAAAAATTGAGAATAGTATATAGTTTTAATAAATACTTGTTGCTGCTTATATCGGATAAATTTGTGGCAACTTTTAAAAACGGTCCAAAAGATGCCACTCCTACAACTTCAAAAACAGCACTTACTATTAACAAAATGCCTATTAAAGAAAAAAAAATTATCTCTTTTAAAGATAAAATTTTATAAGTTGTTAAAAAAAAATTATTCAAATTTATTATTTAATTAAGTAAAATAATACGGCTAAGATATATCATTAAATAAAAGTTTTTAAAGAAACATCGCTTAAAATTATTTAATCTAGTTGTATATTAAATTGATGTTGTATAAAAAAATAAAACTAAATAATTCTAAGACAGCTCTTCCATTTTTTTAAATTATCTCCATAAATAAAAAATTTACGAAACTTCTTCGTTCGCGATTGACTCTGTCTAAATTGATCAATTTGCTCAATTCTTTTTAAATAGAATAAATCAAAACCCTTATAGGGAGAAAGATCTAAAGATATATTAGAATCAAATATCATAATATCAATACCTAAACTCAAAAATTCAATTCCGATAGATGTAGAGCTGCAACAAATAATTTTATCAAATCTGTTTGCTAATCCAGGAACGTCAGAGGTAATAATTTGATAATTATACTTTTCGATTAGATCTTTTCTATAAAAAAAATTAGAGGCTGGATGTGGTCTCACAAAAAGTTTACTGCCTATATTTACTTTTTGATAACTATTAAAAAAATCTAAAAATGATTGATTGATTTCGTCTATTGCCCCACTTAAAAATACGCGATTGTTATTTGACAAAATAATTTTTTTTTTGATTTGAGAATATTGCAAATAATTGTATCTAAGAGATTCAACTTCATTAATTTTAAAATTATAGTAATTAAATTTTTTTAATTCCAATGAGTTAATGTGACTATTAGATAAGATTAAATCAGGAGAAAATTTTTGATTATTAGTTCTATAACTATTAGGAGAATGATAATAATTTAAATGCCAAAAATTGATTGTTGTTGAAATATAACCAACTAATTTTCCATGATTATTATTTTTCCATGAAACTACAAAAGCTTTTTCCCAGTTTTGATTTTCAAATAAATACAAACCTATTTTTTTATTACTAATTTTGGATAAAAAAGAATCAAATAAATTTATCCAAACAAGATTTAAAAACAAATGATAACCGTAAAAAGATTCTTTAAAATCAGAGTCTTGGATTTGAATTAAATTTTTTATGTAAATATTTTGGACTTTTAAAATATTTTTTAAAATAAATGAATATTTAAATAAATATTTAAAATAACTTAAAAACGCTTTTATTAAAATTTTAGCTGATAAAAAATCGTATATAAATTCAATATTTTTAATATGATAAAATTTATTTTTTAATAAATCATTCCTTTTTTTAAAATTCTTGTTTTCAAAAAAAATATGAACCCAAGAAATCCTTTTACATATTATTTTACTGATGCCACTCCATGTAATTGAAATAAAATTTTTACTCTTAATTTTAAAATGAGAAAAATAGGAAAGAATTAATACATCTGTATTCTTGAAATTAGAATAGTTACTCTTTTTTTTATTAAGAAAAAAATTAACAGTTATAAATTTTGTAATTTTTATTAAGGTTTTAAGATGATATAAGTAATCTTCGTTCTTCTTAATATAGTTTATAAAAATCAAATTTTTTTTATTTAAGTTTTTTAAACTTTTTTGCAAATCATAATCATAAAGAGTGAGAATTATTTTTTTATTATGAAATTTCTTTATAATCTTTAAACAAGCTATAAATTTAATAACAGAAAATATTTTATTAGATTTAAGAGTATTTTTCTCTGCAATTAACGACATCTCCCATAAAGAATGATTATTGCAATAACTATAATGATCTTTTAATTTTTTTTTATTTATTTTTATATTTGATAGATCATTAACTAAATCTAAGTATTTTTTTTTAAATTCGTAAGAATTAAGCTCTATATATTCTTTTAAATCTATTTCGTAATTTTTAATTTTAGAAACAATAGATATCTTTTCAATCATAATTAGATGTTAAATTAATTTCTAATTAAATTTGAAAAAATTTATAATATTTTTTGTTGATCCTAATTCCATCTCTTTTCTACTTGTGTAACTCATTGATGCGTTATGAGGTGTGATAATGCAATTTTTGTATTTTAAAAGACGCCCAAAATAGGGCTCAACTGGCATTACATCTAAAGCAACGGTTGAAAAATGTTTTCTTTTTATAAATTCTTCTAACTGTTTAATATTAATAATATTGCCTCTTGCTGTGTTAACTATGGCAACTCCCTTTTTAGTTAAACTCATGCTTTTTTTATTAAATAAAAATTTAGTTTTAGAAGTTAATGGAACGTGAAATGAAATAATATCGCATTCCTTAAAAATATTTAATTTGCTAGTATATACAACTTTTTTATTCTTAATTTTGTGCTTTTTCTTATCAATGTCATTAACAAAAATTTTCTTAAATGACATTTTTACCAGTAACTTTAATACTCTGGATCCAACTCTTCCGCAACCAATTATGCCAACTTTTAAATTTGCGAATTCATAATGATGGATCCTGGTCCAATCTCTTTTTTTTACATTTTCACTTAGAATATAAATTTTTTTGACTGAACCTAGTATCAAACTAAAAGCAAACTCAGCTGTCGAGTTTGATGGTGCATCAGGAGTATTGCATACCAAAATTTTATTTAATTTTGCATATTTGATGTCAATGTTATCTATTCCAATTCCGACGCGAGATATTATTTTCAACTTTGGTAAAGAAGCTAATACCTTTCGATCATATATTTCCCCTCCAGCAATCAATCCATCGCAATCAATAGCAAATTGGACTAAGTCTTTTTTATTTAGTCTTTTATTCTTTTTGTATAATTTGACTTTAAAAAATTTATTTAATTGCCTTAAAGAGTTAGAGTAAATTCCGAATGGTCTTGCTATAATTCCAATTTTGTACATTTATAAATTTTGATGTTCAATAAAGTACTCGGTTTGTTTTAATTTGTTAAGTTTATTTGTTTTTTGTTTTTAAAACTTTTATAACTTTTTCGATATAATCATGAGTAACTCCACTTTTATTACATACATATTTTAGGGTATCAACTCTTTCATTAACGATAAATATCAGAAAATAATTAACAAGATTTTTAATCTTAATAATATCATTCTTAAAATTTTTAAACATTAAAATATTGATGCAAATATTTTTTAAGTTGGATTTTGTTCCTAATTTCATATAAAAACATCTTTCCAGGAAAGTTAGAAAATACCACTTTTATTGCTCCTTTAGTATTTTTTTTATCAAGTTCTAATATATTTAAATATTTACCAATCTTAATATTACATATTTTTTTTTGATAAATTTTCTGTAAAACAGTTTCTATCTGATGATATGTTTTTTGAGTCATAAAACCAAACTTATATGAGAGAAAATTAGCTATATTCATACCTTGTGCAACAGCTATGCCGTGAGGTATTTTATTATTAAAATATTTTTCTAACGCATGACCAAAAGTATGGCCATAATTCAAAATTAATCTTTTACCCGCATCAAATTCATCTGCTTCTATAAAAGTCTTTTTAATTTCTAAACTTTTTTTTATTAAAGCCTGTAATTTAATCTGATCACCATCTAAAATATTATTTAAAACTGATAAGAAGAAAATTAATTTTTTGCCTCCAATTACATAAAAATAATGCGCCATTTCACCAACTCCTGAGAGGAGATTTTTTTTATTAATATTTTGAATAAACTTATTTATAATAAAAATTTTTTCAGGTGGATAAAAATTTCCTAACTGATTTTTAGTGCCTCTATAATTAATTGATGTTTTTCCACCAATGCAACTATCGCACTGACCTATAATTGTTGTTGGCACATAATACCATTTAACGCCTCTAAAAATTATAGACGAAATAAATGAAGAAATATCCTGAGCAATTCCTCCACCTATAGAAATTACAATATCATTTCTTTTAATTTTTAATTTGAATAAACTATCAATTACGTGATGAAGATATAAAAAATCTTTGTTTTGTTCTGAAGCATTAATTAAAATTTTTCTTTTTATTTTAAATTTCTTTAAAGAAAACTTTTTATAAACTGTTTTATCTACTATATAAATATTATCTTTGTGTAATTTAAAAAAATTTGAATTTATTTTAGACCTAAACTCAACCCTATAATTTTTGAATTTAGATTTAATAATCATCACATTTACTTTGCCGTATACCCTCCATCAATAATGATGTTTTGACCGGTAATATAATTGCAATATTCGCTTGTTAAAAAAATAACAAGATTAGATATTTCTTTAACTTTTGCTAACCTACCAAGAGGAATTTCATTTCTTATTTTTTTTATACCCATATTTCCTAAAATTTTTTTAGTTAATTCAGTTTCAACAACTCCGGGACAAATACTATTAACCTGAATATTATTTTTGGCCAAATCTAAAGACAAACCTTTTGTAAAACCATTTAAAGCAAATTTAGTTGTGGAGTAAATGCTTCTTTTATTCTTGCTCACAACTCCAAAAATAGAGGATATATTAATTATTTTACCATATTTTCTTTTAATCATTTTTTTTGAAACTTCTCTTGAAATCTTTATGGATGATATCAAATTAACTTCGAGCAAATCATGAATATCCTCATCTAAAACATTAGAAATATTATCAATTCTGTTTATACCTGCATTATTAATAAGAATATCAATAGAGTTAATTTTTTTTAGGTCCTGAATAAAATAATTGAGATCATCCTGATTTAAGAAGTTTGCTTTAATTAGTCTATAATTTTTTCTACTTATTTCTTTTGTAGCTGATGTTCCAATAACATTAGCTCCTAATTTAAAATAGGCATCAGCTATACTTTTGCCTATGCCACTGGAGGCTCCTGTTACGACAACGTTATAACCTTTGTAACTGATTTTCATTTATTTTATTAATCGAGACTGAAACCAATGAGCAAAAATATGATTAATAATTAAATGCATATCTTCTACCAGGCCATATTCTCCTTTTTCTGTTTTCACTAAAATATAATCATCGGAAAGATTTTTTAGCTTTCCGCCATCAAAGCCTAAGAAAGAGAAGACGTAACCATTATTTTTTTTAACCCAGTTTGCAGCCTTTAATAAATTTTTTGAATTCCCTGATGCTGAAATCAAAATTATAATATCTTTTTTTTGGAAATGTATTCTTAATTGATAAATTAATACATTCTCATATCCCGTATCATTGGATATGGCCGTAATTACTGGAGTGTTATCAGTTAAAGCAAAGAATTTAAATGGTGTTTTGGTAGATGTTTTTTTTTGAATATCAAAACCAAGATCATTTGCCATAGTCGATGCTGTTGCAGCTGATCCTCCATTGCCGAATACAAAAATATTATTTTTATTTAATCGAGCTTTTTTTAAAACTATTTCTAACTTATCAAGTTTTTTTAAATCTAAATTATTAAAAATACTACAAAGTCTATTAAAATAATCTGCGGCAAAACCGGAAATTTTATTATTGTTTTTTGCAATTTGTTTAATACTTTCTTTCATTATCATGATCCTCTTTTGTCATTTTTATAAATTTTGTAAACCATTTTCATTAACTCTAGTGCCTCTTTACTTGTTCCATTGATAATTTTGCTGTTCCCTAATAGAACATTTGCAAATTCATCTATTTCTTTTTTCCAAGAAATATCTTTTTTGAAATAAAAAATCTTCTTTTTTATTTTGGTACTATATTTAGTTTTGAATACATTACTAATTACAATACTTTCTCTGCCATAGGATTTGGAGCCAGACAATATTCCATTTAATTCTAAAGAACCTTTTTGCAAACTAATTTCCATTCTAAATTTATGTTGCCATTCTACAGCTGTAGAATGTATGGACGCCACAACATTTTTTTTATTTTTAAATATAGAAAAAACATCATCCTCTACATCATAATTCCAATATTTATTAGTTACAAAACTTTTGAAGGTTACAAAAGGTCCACAAAAATAATTAATTAAATCTAGAAGATGGATACCTTGGTCCAATAGTATTCCGCCACCTGCAAATTTTTTTTTAGATCTCCAGTCGCTTTTATCGTAAGTAAGAATTTTGCTTTTTCCATACAATCCTCTTATATTTAAAATTTCTCCTAAAGATTTACTATTAATTATTTTTTTTGCTAACTCTATAGAGCCATGATATCTATGATTGAAACCATATTTAAGCTTTGCTCTGCTTTTTTTTTCGACTTTTATAACGCTTGATACATCGCCAACTGTTCTTCCTGGTGGTTTTTCGCAAAAAACATTTATTCTTCTTCTAAGGAATTCTTTAGTAACTATAGGAGCAAGATAATTTGGAAGTGTAATAAAAACGCAATCTAATTTTAAATCTAATAAATTTTTATAACTTTTAAAATATAATATATTTTTTTTTTTAAAATTATTTTTAAATCTAATATCGCTAATGGCAATGATTTTGTAATTACTATTTTTTTCGATAAACATTTTTCTTCTTTTTCCAACCACGCCAAGACCAATTATTGCAGTGGATAATTTAATCATTTTTTTTTAAACAAAAGTTTGCAAAAACTATTTTGGATTGTATGGATGAGTATTTTGATGGCTTTCCTGCATAAGAATAATTGTCGAAAATAGAATTTCTAAATTTGTCTTTAAAATATTTTATAGTTTCTTTTTTTTCTAAAACCAAATAAGGTATTGAAAACTTCTTGCTTTTTTTTTTATCAAAATTTAAAGATAAATAATTTTTTAAATGATAATCTTGATTTGAAGTGAACCGTAAATCAAACAAAACTCTTTTTTTTGCAACTTTATATGCATTTATTAAAATACTTTTCCAATTTGGATTTAAATGCAAAATGCCAAATATTACAACTACGTCAAATTTTTTTTTAAAAAAACTGTAATAATTATTTCCGGTAAATAAAAAAAAAAGATTTTTGTCAATTTTTTTTTTGGCTAAGTTAATCATTTCTTTATTAAAATCTAGACCTGTATAATCGATATTACCAAATTTTTTTTTTAAAATCTTAAATAATCCTCCTTGTGCACAACCTATATCTAGAACGGTATCTGTTTTTTTAACATATTTTGAAATTAAATATTTTTCTCCTTTATAAAGACTATTAAATGTTGCTCTATTATTATTAAAATAGCTTACAATTTTTTTTGAACTCCATGCTTTATTTAAAGACATTGATTTTTATATATTCTAAACAAAGTGTCTTTCTTCATATATTTTGAAACTTTTGTTAAATCTGCAGGGCAATCTACCGAAAATGAATTAACAAATTTTTGTCTAGCAATAAATTGTCCTCTATTGTTATCACAAATTCTATTTGAATCACAAGACTCAACCCTTTCTAAAAAAGACTCTTTAGTATTAGTAAATTTTTTTAAAAATTTCCATCTAAAAGCAAAAATACCATATATTCTTTTTGCTCTAATATATTTTGAAAATTTTTTACAATAAGGAATAGGAGATCGGGACGTATATAAAACTTCATCTTTAATATCATGAACCACCTTAACTACATTTGGATCTAAAAACTGATTCTCTTTAACTATGTCCATTGCTAAAACTGTACAATTAACGTTTTGACTATTGAGAATAGGTTTTAGTGAATTTCTAATCATTTGAGGATGTAGCATAGGCTCGTCTCCCTGAACGCAAATAATTATATCTGCATCTTTTATTTTTTCTTTTTTTTCTATCTGCAATATAGCTTCATAAACCCTATCTAAACATCTTTTATGTTTGCTGGATGTCATGGTTGCGGGAATATTCTTGTTTTTTGCAAATTGCAGAATCTCTTTATCACAAGTTGCTAAAATTAATTTTTTCCAATTTTTAAAAAGAGAAGCTCTTCTATAAACATGCTCTACCATAGGTATGTTACATATTTTTTTTAAAGGCTTCCCGGGAAATCTTGATGCCGCCATTCGTGCTGGAATTATTCCATATATTTTATTATTTTTACCTATACTTTTTTGATATTTTTTCATTTTTTCTTCCTAATTTTTGAGAATTTACAATTTTATCTACTAAAATTGTTTTATTTTTTTCATGCGATGAATAAAACGCATTCAATAATCTAATAGTTTTATAACAGTCAACATATTGAATTGGAAATTTTTTTATTTCTTTCATGTCTTGCGCAATATCCTTGTATAAATCATAATGTCCAAATCCATAAGCATCAGGTATTTTTTGACTATAAATTTTGCAATCACCTGGTTTTGGTGTAAAAATCTGCAATTCATTCACTGCCAATCCACCGACTTGAGCTAAACCTTTAGAACCAACAACTGATATGCTGGCTTCATAATCAAATGGTCTTGCAGAAGTAGTAACTTCTAATGTTCCTACGCAATTGCTTTTAAATGTTAAATTGGCTGTTACGGTATCTTCTACTTCAATATTTGCTCCATAAGTTTTCATGTTTGCATTAATCGTCCGAACTTCTCCAAATAAGTACCTTAATAAATCAATATGATGAATTCCTTGGTTTGTAAGAGCGCCCCCATCATGAGAAAAGGTACCCCTCCAATCAGAAAGATCATAATATCTTTGAGGTCTGCACCACCTCACTCTAACATTAATTATTCTCAGATCTCCTAATTCTTTATTAATTATAGCTTTTTTTAATCTTTTAATTGCTTTGTTATATCTATTTTGAAAAACAGCGTACACTTTGCAATGGAATTTTTTTCCCAAAGAATAAATTTCTTTCACTTGCGAAGATTTTAAAAAAGTAGGTTTTTCTACTAAAATATTTTTTTTAAATTTTTTTAAAATATTTTTAGCGTGCTCATAATGCATTCCCGAGGGTGTAATAATAGCAACCAAATCTAACTCTTTATGCAGTTTCAGCATTTCAGAATAAGACTTATAAAATGGAATTTTATAGATATCTGAATAATACTTTCCCTTATTGAGAATTAAATCTGAAATGCAACATATTTTAAATAATTTATTCGATTTAATAGCTTTTATATGATGCCCAGCTATTCTACCGGCGCCTACAATTCCAACATTAATAATTGACATATTATTTGTGATTAATAAATTTCAAAATTTTTTTAACGTTTTTGATATTAGTTAAAGAAAATCTTACTTTTCCTTTTAAAACTCCTTCAGTAAAATATCTAATATAACAAACTTTTTTTAATCTCGATAAAATAGCCCCAGTATCAAAACCAAAATCTACCAGTATAAAATTTGAGTAAGTTTTTGTAACAATGTAATTCATCTTCTCCAAAGTTCTAATAAAGTATTCTTTAGCTAATATATGTTGATTAACTATCTTTTTAACAAAATTATTATTTTTATTTTTGAGTAATAAATAAAATAGTTCAGCTCCAATGTAATTTACTTCATACATAGGTTTTGTTTGATGCAATTTTTTTATTATTTCTTCATTTGCAATCAGATAGCCTATTCTTGCTCCAGACAATCCATAAGCTTTACCGGAAGTTCGAGCGACTATTAAGTTTTTATATTTATTAATTTTATGAATAAAACTTTTTTTATAATATTCAAAATAAGCTTCATCGATTAACACTAACGTTTTATTTTTTTCAGCTATTTTTAATATATAAATAAGTGATTGTTCGTCAATAACCTGACCTGTCGGGCTATCAGGATTTGGTAAACAAATTAATTTTGGTTTTTTAAATTTTATTTTTTTTATTAAAAAATTTATATCTAAATTAAGTTGGCGATCATATTTAATTAGAACTTCTTTTGTCTTGTATATTTTATTATAGATAGAATACATAGCAAACGTGGGTTCTGTTCGTAGAACCAAATCATTAGGATTTACAAAAGTTTCGTACACAGCTTTGATCCCCCCATCAGAACCATTTGTTAATAATATATTTTTTGGATTAATCTTTAAAAATTTTGAGAGTTGAATATATAATTTAGCTAAATTAGGATAACTATTAATGTAGTGCGATTCTAATGAAGATAATTTTTTTTTTATAAATTTTGCTAAATCTTTGTCGGTGTTTTCATTTTTATCCAACCAAAGTTTTTTGATATCTCTTTTTTCATTAAATAGCCAATTTGGTCGATTTATATCCTGAAAAACTTTAGAATAAATTATATTTTTCATTGAATGCATTTATCTATTCTTTTATCTCTATTTATTAAATAATTTTCAATCAAATTATCTTTCAAATATATAATTATAAACACCTGAAAAAGTGTTTTTGAGAGCAGAATTATCGGCGCTAATTTTATGCTTTAAATTAAAACCATTCGAATTCAACATATAAAGTACTTCATTCAGTTGTTCATTAAAATTCTCATTTAGTTCGATTAATATACTTTTAATGTTTTTGTTATTTAAATATTTATTACCGCCCTTTAAAATAAAATGCTCCAAACCATCAACGTCAATCTTAATGTAATCTGGTATTTCTAAGATTTTATTATCTAAAAGATAATTAATATTAGTTCCAAATATTTTATAATTATTTTTACTATTAATATTTATTCCATCAAAACCAAAATTTTCACCAAAAGAATTCATAGCCGCACCTTCTGCAAACTCACTTTCGTGCATTGTCAAATATTGATTTTCTTTGTCTGTTAAAGGAAATTGATTTATCGTAATTCTATTATCTAAATTATTAATAGAAATATTTCGACTTAAAACTCTTAAATTGCTTGTAGAAGGCTCAAAGCTTATCACTTTTAGATGCTTATGTTTTAAAGATGCATAGATTGAATAAAGCCCTATATTTGCCCCAATATCCCAAAAAACACCGTCTTTAAAAAATTTAAAATTATCAATCCACTCTAGAGTTTCTGGTTCTTTAGAAAAAAAAGTATTAACCCTCCATTGCACAACAGAATTTGGGACAAAAAATATAATATTGTAATTTAAAATTGCTAAGGTTTGGTACGAATCATTGTGAAGAAAATCTTTGAACCAAATTAAAATACTTCTATTAGCAAAAGCTCTAAGAACGAAATCAAAATAGAATAATATTTTATATAAAAATAAAGCAAAATTTTTAATCAATGACAAACTTTCTTATATATCTCTGAATAAAGAGAAAATAAAAAAAAATTAATAACAAAGATACTTATTAATTTAAAATTATTCAAAATAAATTAATAGGATTATTTATTGGGTTTAGCAACTAATTATTATTATAAATTATGAGTTGTTATACAATGCAATAAATTAATGTCAATTTATATTAATTTGATCGTTTAAACTTTTCCAAATACTTTCTTCTTTAGATTTGGAAGATTTAAGATAATTGTTGAGATACTCAGGGTATAAATAATTATATTTTTTATTCTTAAAAAAAGAATTATAATTTAATTTATAATAGTTTTCTAAAGTTACTATTCTAGATCCCAAAACTACTGAGTTTGCTAAAGCTTGATCTAAAATATCTAAATCAATAAATTCTTCACAAATCAAGTTAATGATAGGTTTATTTAAAATAACCGCATATGCAGTGGAAGATGATTGGTGATTAAAAACACAATCAGAATTTTTAATTAGTTCAAAAGTTTTATTCATAAAAAATTTTCTGTTATTAAAAAATTTTGAACTATAAATTTTGGTTTTGGGGTGAGCTGCAATTATTACTTCTTTTCCAGTTTGTTTTTCAAACGCATCAAAAAATTTATTTAGTTTTTCGTAATAACTGTAGACTAAATTTTTATAATTAACTATTTTTTTTTCTTTTAATTCAAAACGGTCAGGATGCGTTATGAAAGCAGCATCTAAATGCACGGCATAATTATTATTTCTACTAAAAATCGTATTTTTATTTTTCACAAACTTACATCTTTCATAATCTTTGTAGTGGGTATAAATTTTTATTGAAGTATTTATATTAAACTTAGGATTCTTATCGTCAAAATTATTAGTAATCAAAACATAATCAATATAATTATATAAATTGTTATTAATCCTTTTTTTTTGTTTTATATTAATTAATAAATAAATTTTGTTAAATACAACTAATAAAAAATCTCTAAAAAAAAAAAAAATATGAAAAAATCTTTTATATTTGATAATAAAATATAATAACTTAATTAAAAATTTAATTTTTTTCATAAATTCAAGGTCAAAAAATAATAGCCCTGCTTTATCTAGTCTTATTAAATATTTAATACCGTAGTTTTGAAAAATATTTCTAAATTCTGAATATTTTCTATTTTGAATTAAAGTGTGATGATAATCAAAAATAATATCACCACTCTTAAGTTTTTTTGATAATTCTAATAAATTTTTAATTTTAGTGTAACGAACAAACTTATTATCAAAAACAGAATTAACTTCATACTGATTTTTTTTTCTGGATAATAAAAAAAAATTAACTCTAAAATATTTTTTTAATAAGGGCAAATTGAAATTAATTAATTCTGTTCTATTTAATTTTTTAAAAAATAATACTCGGATTCTCTTAATTGACATTAATCACTCTTAAATTTTTTGAAGATTTACGAGCATGATCAATTAATCTAATAGTTTGACTTGCGTCTTCAGGACTTACTAGACTCGAATCTAATTTTTTTTTAGAATTGCAAAGCCTTAACATTTCTTTTAATTGTAAAAAATAGGTATTTTCAATATTATTTTTTTTAAAGAAAACTGTTAACCACTTTTTCTTAAAAGCGTTATAGTGAAATAATTTATTATTCAAACCATTCCAAACTAGAGACCCATTAGCACCAATAATTTCACATTTTCTCACTTTATCCATTCTACAAAAATCAAGACTAATGTTAACTGTAAATTTATTTTTAGAAAAAAGTAAAATTTGAGCATTATCCTCAACGTTCACTTTTAAATTGCTTACTTTTGATAATTTACAAAATATTTTATTGAATTTTCCAAAAATCCATTTTGCATAATCTATTTCATGACTAAGCTCTAATAAAACACCTCCGCCTAATTCTTTTTGTGCTGAAACAGTTTTTTTATAATCAATATTTTTTCTCCATTGCGTAAGGGTTTGCCCCGCATAAATATTAGCAAAATAAATTTTACCTAATTTTTTAGATTTAATTATGCTATTTAAAATTTTTAAAGAATTTAAAAATCTCAAATTATATCCAATTTTAGCAATAACTTTGGTTCTTTTAATTAAATCTATAATTTTTTTTGCATCCTTATATTTTGCCGCAATAGGTTTTTCGATTAGCAAGTTAGATTTTAATTTGATTATAAACTTAATAATTTCTTTTCTTTTTGTTGACGGTGTGCAGACGATTGTTAATTGGGGTTTAAAATTTTTTATTTCAGACCGTGTTTTTAGAAATATTTTTTTTTTATTTATTTTGTTTAAAGAAAAAATTTTTAATATGCTTGAGGAAAAATTTTTTTTTATTATTTTATGGTATCTTTTTCCGGAACTTCCATATCCAATAATTAAAATCTTTAATTTAGTTAACATCTTTTTTAAAATATATATAACTTGTTTTTTCTAATACCTTTTTTTTGCCAATTTATAAAATTAATATATAAGTAAATTAATATTTGATAAAAAAATATATTCACTTTATTGAAAAACCGCCGTCGACAAATAAATTTTGTCCAGTAATATATTTGGACATTTTTGTTGACAAGAAAATTACCGGACCTAATAAATCATCTAGATTTGTCATCCTTTTAAGAGGAACCGTTTTTGAATAGTTTTTTTGAAATATTTTTTCTTGTCCGTTTAATAACCCACCTGGACTTATCATATTGCAACGTATCTTAGGTCCAAGAGTTGATGCTAACCATTTAGTTAAATATAATGATGCAGATTTGCTGCACGAATAACCTGCTGGGTTAAATATTGTTGTTTTTTTATAAATATAATTTTTTGGCGAACACTCAGAATAAATTGAACCAAAATTTATAATACTCGCGTTATCTGATTTAAGTAATAAGCTGTGTAGATTTTGCACTAAAAGAAATAAACTGGTTACGTTAAGATTGTATGAAATATCCCAATTTTTTATATTTTGATATTTGAATTCCGTATTCCAACCTTTTAATTTAGATGTACCTACGGGAGACGCCAAATGTATTAAAACATCAATTTTATTAAATTTTTTTTTAATGGAGCTGCAAAATGAAGTAATTTCTTCGATATTACAAAGATCGCAATTAGCTAAAAAAAAACTTTTATTTAATTTTTTTTTAAGAGATATCAATTTCTTTTTGTTATTATCAACTAATATTAATTTACAGCCGCTCTTTTCTAAATGTTTTGATAAATAAGATCCTATTAAGCCACTTGCTCCGGTAATTAAAATAATCTTATTTTTTAAATTGATCATTTATTTTTTTTTGAATAAATATTCACAATAATTAAAATCACTTATAGTATCAATGTCTATAGCTCGATCTTCGGGAATTTCATAACCTCCAACGCTTCCACTAAAAATCCTTTCTTTTTTTAAAATAATTTCAGGCTTTGTCACAATAGAGACGGTTGTTAATTTATAAGTATTAGTAAATTGTTGGCGTTGAAATTTTTTTTTCGATGTATTCAATAATAAATTAATTTTGTTAGATTTTTCTTCTTTTTTTATCATATTGAATGAGGGGTGTAGAGAAGTTCTAGATATTGCCATAGTAGAGTCATACTTTCCTGTGTCAAACAAATTAATACACCCGTTTATATCATCTATTGTTCTGCACGGCGATGTAACCGGCAAGACTAAAATTTTATTTATTTTGTATTTTTTAATATTTAATAAATATTTTACGGCATGTTTCCATGATAGCCATTCTGGACTTTTGTTAGAAGCTAAAGTCGATGGTCTTAAAAAATACACTTTTGCACCATAATGTTTTCCAATATTAGCAATTTTTTTACTATCAGTTGATAAAATAATTTCGTCAAAATTTTTAATTTTTTTTGCTTGTTTAATAGTCCAATACAAAAGTGGTTTTCCACAAAATAATCGAATATTTTTATTTTTTATTCCTTTTGAGCCGGATCTTGCAAATATAAAAATTATATTCTTCATGAATCCCACTTAGGTAAGTTAATTTTATGATTTAAAATTTCTATACGTAAATTTTTTAAACCATCCCCAACAAAATTTAATAAATTTGACGTTGATATAGCTGCAATTTTGTCATTTTTAAGAAAGTCAATAAAATGTTTATAATTTCCACAACCTCCTGAAATAATATAAGGTTTTTTTAAGTTCAAATCATTTAAAATTGATCGGTCAAGACCCTGTCCTGTGCCGTCTCTATCAATGGATCTAACCATAATATCTCCTACTGGATAGTTATCTAATTTTTTTAGAAATGCACTGAGTTTAACTTTTGTTTCAATCAAACCATTATTTTTAAAAATATATTTATGATTTTTAATATTTTTAAAATCAACTGAAGCTATAATTGATTGACTGCCAAAAAAATCAGATATTTCGAACAAAAAATCTCGATTTTTTGAAAATAATCCTGTATTTATAACAACTTTATCGCATATATTTTTCAAAAAAAACTTTGCTCTAGAAAATGACCTAAGTCCACCCCCTAAAGAAAGTGGAACAAATATTTTTTTTGTAATTTTTTCTACACTTTTTAAAAAATTATCGTGTTTATTGTTTTCTGAAATATTAAGAATAATAAGTTCATCTATATATTTAGAAATATTTTCAAAATTATAGTTTTTTATAATCCAATCTGTATCACCAATACTATTTGTTACAAAATTTCTACTTTGAACATATTGTCCATCTTTGTAAAGCAAAGAAAAGATAATTCTTTTTCGCAACATTATAATTTATAAAAATTTTTTAAGATTTTTAATCCGCTAGTTTGACTTTTTTCAGGATGGAATTGTACACCAAAAAAATTATCTTTTTCTATTCCAGCAATAAAATTTTCATCATGATGACAGATTAAAGTTTTATATTTTTTGTTTTCATTAATTGATGCCTTAAAACTATGAGCAAAATAAAAAAAGCAATTTTGCATATTTCGCGTTAACGAAAAATTTTTTGAGAATGTTTCATTAAAACCCATGTGAGGTATACTTATTTTCTGGCTAAATTTTTTAAATTTAATATCAAAAAAATTTAAACCGTCCTTTTTTTTAGCTTCTTCACTTGATTTACCCATTAATTGCATTCCCAAACAAATTCCAAGAATTTTTTTTTTTTTAATTAATGTAGTTTCTTTAATTGCTTCAATTAAGTTAAGCTTTTCTAAATATTCTACTCCGGTATTAAACGCTCCGACACCAGGTAAAATCAACATATCGGAGTTTAAAATTTTTTTTACCTTGTTAGTAACAACGGTATCTATTTCAATATATTTTAAAGCATTAATAATGGATTTGTTGTTACCATAACCAAGATCTATTAGTGTGATTTTAGCTTTTGACATTTTTAATTCACTTCATTTCAAATTTTGGCTTCCAAAAACCTCTAACCTTTTTGAAAAGTTTTTTATTAGTAAATTTATCTAATATATAATCAAATTCCTTTTTAGTAATTTTATAATAATCTAAATAAATTGGAACTAGATCGCTTGGATATTGATTATCGTATAGCTTAACTAAATTAATTCCCTGTTTTCTATCCATCGCTCCTCTTCTGATTTCAATGCATGCGTCTTGATTTGCTCTTCCGAACCCGAATTTTAAATACATAAGATAAGTATGAAGCGAATATAATAGCTGATCATTCTGAGCGAAGTTTGTAAAAGTGCCAACATTACTAATTTTATTTTCTTGAAGACCAAAAAACTTTTTTGCAATTATATAATTTCTATAAGGATCCCAATTTTCAAAATAAGACCAGTGTGTTAATTTAATCTTATTGTAATCTTGATTTTTTTTGGGGTATTTAAAGAAATAATCATTTTTATCGTTTATTTTTTTAATAATTTTATCATAACCATTTTCCAAATAAATTTTTTTTTGATAATCAGTACTGTAAAAAGGGTTATGTTTTGTTTCACTCAATCCACCGTACTCAACTTCTCCGTCCTCACCATAAAATAATAAATTAATATTAAAGGCTTTTGCAATTCTAAGAGGCGCAGTCATGATTGCTATCAGCCAACCAAAATACGGCATACCCATAAATTTAAAACCATAAAGGTTCATTTTTCTCATAACCTCATAATCAAGATCCAAGGTAACTAAATTGATTTTTTGATTTGAAAAATTTTCTAAATTTTTTTTGCCAATCTCAGTTCTTAATGGTGGATTAATGGAAACCGCAAGAGGCTTAATATTAAACTCATTAATTAATTTATAACAAACATACGAGCCGTCTTTTCCACCACTAACAGGGACAATACAGTCGAAATCGCTAGTTTTATTTTTCTTTACTTCTTTTAATACATTTTCTAAATATTTTCGTCTTTTTTTCCAATCAATAGTTTTTTTTTGCATACTCCAGATACATGCATTGCAAACACCATTTTTATCAAATGAAATTCTTGGTCTTGTTGACATGCTTAAGCAGTTTGAGCACCAATGCAAATCAGATTTTTCTTTAATATTTTTTTTTTGCATAATTTAAATTTTTTATAGTTCCTATATCAAACCATTTTTCCACAAACGGGAATGGGACAATTTTTTTCTTTTTTTTTATCAGAAAGTTAATAAAATCTGGCATATCAATTTTTTTTTGATTAATTTTTTTCAACAACTCTACAGCGCTTTTTTTTAGTACGTAAATCCCAATAACAATATTTTCCACATACTCTGGCTTCTCCTCAAATTTTGTAATATTTTTTTTGTCTACACGCACGTTTCCAAACTGAGATTTTACGATTTTCATTTGCGTTGCGACTGTAAGATCTGCATTTGAAGAAATATGAAAATTTAAAATTGATTTATAGCTTACACGAGTCAAAATATCACAGTTTGTTATTAAGTAATTTGAATTATCATTAGAATCTATGGCAATGTTTCTTATACCTCCAACAGTTCCCATTAAATGCTTTTCCTTATAAATTTTAACATTTTTATAAGACTTTGATGTTAAAAATTTTTTAATTAATTCAGATTTATAATAAGTTATAATTTTTATATAATCGAAACCCTCTTTTTTTGCTTTTGATATTATATGTTCCAACAAGGGTTTTTGCTTAACCCTGACCAAAGCTTTTGGAATTTTTTGGGTAATTGAACCTAATCTTTTACCAAAACCACCGGCCATAATTATAAACTGATTATGATTAATCTTATCCCTTTTGAATTCATGAAAATCAATATATTTATTATTTTTGTCAATAATTGGTAATAAACTAATTTTAAATTTTAAAAATTTTTTATGAACACTCTCGGTATATTTTTTATCATAGGTAATAATTGATTTATTATTGATGATTTTGTGAACTGGGTCTATAATTTTAATTTTTCTTAGCAACGCTCTTCTAATATCACCATCAGTTACAGTGCCTAAAAATTTTAAATTTTTTTTTATAATTATTAAAGTTTTGTTTTTAACTTTTTGTAATCTTTGCAAAGCAGCAAATAAACTAAAGTTGTTATAAATAATATTTTTTCTTATTTTCATAACTTTCTATTAAATATCATTTTAAAATTATCTGTATATTTATACACTCGCGATAATTATTTAGATATAATAATGGTTTTTAAGATTGTTTTAGTTTTTATGAAAATTATTATCCCGTTTTACGATATATCTTTTTAATGCTAATAACTTACCTTGATCAACTAAAGTTTTGATTAAATGACGTTTAATAAATTTTTTCAAATCTGTAGAAATATTTTTTTTATTTATAATTTTTATTAAATTTCTTTAATATACATAAAAATGTTCATAAAATTATACAATAAAATTTTTTCATTTATTAATGCGAATAAATTTTATTTTTTAGAAACTATTTTATACTTCTTTAAAAAAAAAAATTTTAAAAATCTTATTATTAAAACCAATCCTTTAATCAGTATAATATGCCCTACTTATAATAGGTGTGATTTACTTTTAGAGAGGGCTGTTAAATCAGTTCTAAATCAGACATATAAAAATTTTGAATTTTTAATAATCTCAGATGGCAGCACAGACAACACTGGTCCTGAAATAAAAAAAATTAAAGATTCAAGAATCAAATTTTTTGAAATTATTAGAAAAAAAAAATACCCCGAGAGTATAGAAAATCATTGGTACTGTGGTCCTGTAAACGCTATTAATCATGGACTAAAAAGAATGACTGGTGATTGGATTTGCAGAATTGATGATGATGATATTTGGACAAATGATCATATAGAAGTTTTGTTAAATTACGCTATTAAAAATAAATTAGAATTTGTATCAAGTTCTCAAATTGAAGTAAGGCACGGTGTAAAAAAAGTTAACAATCATATTAATGAAAATCCGAGAATCGGAGGTGTTCAAACATGGTTATATGCTGGCTATCTAAAATTTTTTAAGTCAAATATTAATTGCTGGAGAAAGAGCTGGAACAAAGTAAACGATACTGATGTCCAGGAAAGATTTATAAATACTAAAATTAAAATAGGTTTTTTAGATTACCCAACAGTTTTACTTTTGCCAAGACCAGATGACGATGATATTGGTCTTAAAGCTTATACAAATAAAAAAGAATTCTATCTAAAAAAATATGAATTTAAATAAATTATCAGATACATTTAAATTAAGTGATCTTAATATTAGAAAAAAAATTTTTAATACTTTAGTGCATAACTTACAAACTCAAAGATATAATTTTAACAAAATAACTATTGAAAAATCAAAAATTGATAATTGCAATTTATCTGAATCTAATTTTATAGAAGCAAAATTTGAAGATACGGTATTAAATAATCTTACAATTTTACACGGCGATTTATCAAATGTACTTTTTAAAAACAGCATATTTGAAATGTACGATTGCAGAGATTCAAATTATAAAAACTGTTCTCTTGACAATAATACTTTTAAAAATTGTAATTTTAGAGGCTGTGACTTTTCAGAAGGAAATTTAAATGAAAACAATTTTAATAATTCGGATCTAAAATCCTCAGAATTTCATAACTCAATTATTAAAAATACTATTTTTAATAATTGCGATTTTTATATGGCAAAGTTTATTGGCGCCAATTTATCAAATGTAAAATTTAATAATTGCAACCTCTTTTTTGCTGACTTTTCAGATTTTAAGTTTGATAAATTATACCTTAATGATAAAGAAATTCTTAATATCAATGAAATAAATAAATAAAATGAGACCACTTTCAGAAATGTCTGTTATTCAAATAGAAATAACTAATGCCTGCTATTTAAAATGCGCGAATTGTACTCGCCATGTCGGTCATCACAGAAAACCATTTTATATGGAATTAGACTATGTAGAAAAAGCCATTGATTCTCTTGAGGGCTTTGAGGGTAATATTGGAATGATGGGTGGCGATCCTGCTTTGCATCCGAAATTTTCTGAAATTTGTAAAATATATCAAAAAAAAATACCCAATAAAAGAAAGCGGGAGTTTTGGACTAGCGGTTTTAAGTGGAAAGAGTACCAAGATATAATCCTAGAAACTTTTGACAAAGATAGAATAGCATACAACGAACATTCAACTCCTGGCGGCAAACATACCCCTCTATTAGTTTCTATAGACGAAGTAGTGGATGATAAAAAATTAATGTGGCAAATGATAGATAATTGCTGGATACAAAGTCAATGGTCAGCGTCTATTACTCCTAAGGGAGGTTTCTTTTGTGAAGTTGCTGCTTCTTTAGACTATTTGTTTGATGGACCTGGTGGTTATGAAATTAAAAAAGGTTGGTGGAAGAAAAATCCTGTAGATTTTCAAGATCAAGTTAAAAGATATTGCACAAGCTGCAGTGGAGCGCTTCCATTAAAACAAGATTCTGATGGATTTGGAGGGAGAAAAGGTCCAGCTCCAGACACTATTTCAGAAGGAAATCTCAAAAAACTGCTAAATGTAAATTCGCCAAAAGCTCAAATGGGACATTACAAAATTTTTAATGAAAAAATAGATTTAGAGCAAATTCAAAAAAATTTAAAGGATTGGAAACCTTCTCATTTTAAACCTTTTGTTTCTCACCATCCTGATGATTATGAGGATAAAACAAGATTAGTTGATCCTTCAATTAGCGGAAAAACAAAATAGAAATTTTATAATTTTAATCTTTTCATATTTGTCAGATATCGTAAAACTTTTTTTTTTTAGAACTTTTTATATTAATTTTTTTTAAGATAGAAACAATTTTATTGCTAACATTTTTTTCTTTTTTGTAATTAAGAGAATTTATTTTATTACTTTTTTTTTATAAATAGAATCTATAGCTTTTTTAATAAAAAATCTTTTTGGTGCAACATTGATTATGCTCTTAGCTTTTATTCTTCCTTCTTGTCTTTGACCTATGTTTATTGAAGGTTTTCCAAA
>Ga0214921_10002516_pt1 | contig 29669 bp, 22 predicted proteins | sample LL1505_MetaG_FD_177992 | JGI IMG/M metagenome (GOLD analysis project Ga0214921, IMG submission 177992) | Freshwater microbial communities from Lake Lanier, Atlanta, Georgia, United States - LL-1505 | ecosystem: Environmental > Aquatic > Freshwater > Lake | place: USA: Georgia | collected...
AACAACCTTCGCTGGTGCAGCTGTCACAACAACTTTCGCAGGTGATGTGGCTGTTAACGGCGGAGACATGACCTCCACAGCGGCGACGTTCAACCTCGTCAACTCAGGCGTCACCTCGCTCAACCTCGGCGGCGCAGCCACCGCGATCGAGATCGGTGCAGCCACAGGAACGACATCAATCAATAACTCGCTCACAGTTGATGGCAACACGACGCTCGGCAATGCTTCTTCTGATACATTGTCAGTCAATGGTTTGGCAACCTTTAACAACGGACTCATTGGTTCTCTCACGAGCAGCAATGTTACATCAGGTCAGGTTGTTGTTGGTGGCACCGGAGGTCTTATAAGCGGAAGCAATCAACTCTTCTGGCACAACACGAGCGGAAGCCTCGGCATCGGAACGACACAGCCAACAGGCAAGCTAGAAGTAGCTGGCACAAACGGCTCGCTCTTCGTCGTCACCGACAGCGTGTCTGGATCACTTCTCTCTGTCAACAACGTCTCGGGTCTTGCAATCTTCGAGGTCACGTCAGACAATAGAGTGATCGCAGGTTCTCCTGGTGCGAACGCCCTCGTCGTTTCAGGGTCAAGAGTTGCAGTTGGAACTACACCGAACAACACAACAGAGCTTCTCATCTCTGGGTCTTCAACATCTTCTGATAAGGTTCTCCTAGTCAAGGCAGGTGTTGCAGGTCAGACGGGCGCACTTGTTGATGTTCAGAACAGTGCAGGTTCTTCTGTGTTCCTCGTTTCCAACACAGGAATCAGTGGATCTCTCACGAAGCTCACAGACGGAACATCTTATCTCGTAGCAGGTAGCAACGTTACCGTCACAACTGGATCAAACGGAGCAGTCACGATCGCGGCTTCAATGAATGCAAGCTCCCTCGTCGGCGGCGCTGACACTCAGCTCCAGTTCAATGATGCTGGTTCGTTCGGCGGAGATTCTGGTCTTACCTACAACAAGACGACCGACACCCTCACAGGTGTCACAGGATCGTTCTACCGCCTGACAACTGCAGACAACATGACAGTCAACGGAAACCTCACTGTTGCAGGAATATCTGCAGTCAACGGAAATGTCACCGTCGGTGATGCATCTGCTGACACAGTCACAGTGAACGGAACAACAACCTTTGCAGGATCTGGTGTCACAACGACATTCGCCGGTGACGTAGCTGTCAACGGTGGCGACATGACATCGTCCGCTGCCACCTTTAACCTTGTCAACTCAGGCGTCACAACCCTTAACCTCGGTGGTGCAGCTACAGCGGTTGCAATTGGTGCGGCCACAGGTACAACAACGGTCAACAACGGGCTCACAGTTACAGGTGCAGCATCACTCAATGGAAATGTAACCGTTGGCGACGCATCTGCTGACACAGTCACAGTCAATGGTACGACAACCTTCGCAGGTTCAGGCGTTACGACAACCTTCGCAGGTGATGTGGCTGTTAATGGCGGAGATGTTACCTCATCGGCAACAACCTTCAACCTCCTCAATGCAACCGTGACAACTCTCAACCTCGGTGGAGCGGCAACGGCAATTGAGATCGGTGCTGCCACAGGTACAACCTCGATCAACAATAACCTCACGGTTGATGGCAACACAACCCTCGGCAACGCGGCCTCCGATAGCCTCACGGTTAACGGTGCAGCAACGTTCAATCAGGGACTCAGCGGCTCCCTCACGAAGCTTGCAGATGGCAGCAGCTACCTCATCGGTGGCAGCAACGTCTCCATCGTGACAGGATCCAACGGAGCAATCACGATCAGCACACAGGCTGATATCACAAGTGTTACAGCTGGAAACGGCCTCACTGGTGGTGGAAGCAACGGTGATCTCACGCTCACGGTAGACGACAGCAAGGTTGCAATGATCAGTGGATCGACCTTCACAGGTGCGGTCAAGTTCAACGCCGGCCTCAGCGGCTCGCTCACCAAGCTCACGGACGGCTCTAGTGCCTTCATCGCCGGAACCAACGTCTCGGTCACGACAGGTTCAAACGGAGCGATCACAATCTCCGCAGCAATGGACGCTGCTGCACTCGTCGCAGGATCGGACACACAGATCCAGTTCAACGACGGTGGAGCATTCGGAGCTGACAGCGGTCTCACATACAACAAGACGACCGACACCCTCACAGGTGTCACAGGATCGTTCTATCGTCTTTCAACATCTGACAATGCTACAGTCGGCGGCGGACTCACTGTTACAGGTGCAGCTACCCTCAACGGCAACGTCACAGTTGGCGACGCATCTGCTGACACAGTCACAGTGAACGGAACAACAACCTTTGCCGGTGCAGCAGTCACAACGACCTTTGCTGGAAACGCAACGGTCAATGGAAACACAACACTCGGTGATGCAGCTGCTGATACAGTTACCGTCAACGGTACAACGACCTTTGCAGGTGCAGGAGTCACAACGACATTCACAGGCAACTCTCAGGTTGGTGGCGTCCTCGGTGTCACTGGATCAGCTGGGTTCAACGGAAACGTCATCCTCGGCGACGCCTCCGCTGACACAGTTACCGTCAATGGCACCACGACCTTTGCCGGTGCAGCAGTTACCACAACCTTCGAAGGTGACATGGCTGTCAACGGCGGAGACATGACATCATCGGCAACGACATTCAATCTTCTCAATGCAAACGTCACGACGCTCAACGTCGGCGGCGCTGCAACGACGGTTGAGATCGGAGCTGCAACAGGCACGACATCTGTCAACAACAACCTCACAGTCGACGGTAACACCACGCTCGGTAACGCAAGTTCCGACACAGTGACGTTCACGTCGAGAGTGAACTCTGACGTTCTTCCGTCCGCGGATGTAACCTACTCGCTAGGTTCATCATCGAACAGATGGGCAAACATCTACACCGGTGACTTACATCTCAAGAACGAACGCGGCGACTATACCTTGATTGAGGAAGAGGACTTCTTGACAATCCGCTTCAACAAGTCGGGCAAGCGCTACAAGTTCATGCTTGAGGCTGTGCCAGAGCTTGACGAGGAAATTGGAAGCTTCTCCAAGGGACCTAAATCAAGCATCTAAAGAACGCATAATTAGGTAAAAAAGGGGCTGGGTAATCTGTGCCGATAATAACAAGTAATATTTCTGGCTACGGAAGCAATTCCGTGATTGGTATATCTGGAAGTATTGTCTTTCAAAATCCACAGATACCTGGCTCCGATACCGTATTCTTCGTCTCGGGATCGAACTCGGCGAGAGCAGTCTTTGCTGGAACCATGGTAGTTTCAGGAAGCCTGGTCACGTCGGGTTCGATCTTTTTAGGAGACAGCACAAATGAAGACATTCTACAGGTAAAAGCAACTTCTTTCTTGTTAGGACCCACGGCCGTAGGAACGACATCAACATCTTCTTTGTTGACTGTCTCAGGTTCTTCAACACCTTCGACACCCACGATGGTTGTCAGAGAGGGTGTTGCATCTCCTACAGAAGGTGTTGGTGTTTTCAACGTTCAGAACTCCGCAGGAACGTCACTCCTCTTTGTCAGTGGAAGCGGCTTTGTCGGAATCGGAACGAACGCCCAATCTTCTGCACTGGGAAGCATTTTCTGCGTCTCGAGCAGCCTCACAGGAAATGCTGCAGCATCTTTTGAGATAGGCTCCCAAGCACTCGGTGCTTCAGTCAACGTATCCAAAGCATTTACTCACGTTTTTCAAGGCGTCGCCGCCGCTTCTAACGAATACATGAGGATAAACAACTTAGGAAACGTCGGCATTGGAACAGGAGCATACACAGGACGTCTCTTCGTCTCCGGTTCTTCCGCTTCCACGACACCTACAATGGTTGTCAAGGAGGGCATTGCATCTCCTACAGGTGGTGCAGGAACCTTCGACGTCCAGAACTCCGCAGGAATTTCACTCTTCTTCGTTAGCGGAAGCGGAAACATAGGAATCGGAACCACAACACCTGGTGAAAAGCTTTCTGTCCATGACGGAGGTCCTGACAGGATAGGCCTCGGAGTGGTTAATGCTACAGCAACAACGACTCTCTACCTCGGATCAAAAAATTCAGGCGCAGGGTACAGGACACTACAGTTCAACAGGACTACAGGCAACCTCGACTTGTACTACGGTAACGTCGGATCTGCAATGACGTCTGCACTTACTGTAGACCTTAATGGTAAAATTGGGATAGGAACTTCTGGTCTAACGGCCCCTTTAAATATTTTTGGCACTTCTACAACTACACCTTCAAGCACTGTAGGTATGGTCAGATTTCTTGGGTCAGCAACCAATGCTCTCATCTTTGGTACATTAACAGAAAGCCCTTTTTCATCATATGTGCAGTCTGGTGGATCTGGTACTTATCCTCTTTCTCTAAACCCATTAGGTGGTAACGTAGGTATAGGTACGACTACTAACCTCTCCACTCTCTCAGTCAACGGATCATTTTCTGCGAAGTCACCCAGCACTATTAGTGCGGCAACATATACAGTCGCTGCAACAGATTACTCACTCCGATTTACGACAACTAATTGCACTGTTACCCTTCCTGCTGCATCAAGCTTTCCAGGAAGGATTCTTATCATGAACACGATTACGGCAAACAGTGTCACAAGTAATACCTCCAATGTGATACCTCTCGGAAGCGACACTGCAGGCACAGCAATTCTCGCTGCGACTCTGGGAAAGTTCACGATGATACAGTCCAACGGAACAAACTGGGTCACACTTATGTCGAACTAAGAAAGAGAAGAGATGTCAAGTCAAGCAACGTGGTCAATCGAAAAACTCTGGGTGCAGTCACAAGTGGGCGACTTAGACAATGTCGTCATAACTGCAGAATGGAGATGCGTCGCAGAAAATGGAAACATGATATCAGGAAATTCAACATTTTCAGCACCTGCGTCCACTGAATTTATACCTTATGATCATGTAACAGAGGTGCAAGTTCTTTCGTGGTGCTGGTCCGGATCGATCCAAAAAGAGGCTGTAGAAATGTCAATATTGACTCCTACAGATTCAGTTCAAGAATTGGCACCCCCTCCACTTCCGTGGAATCGCACCGTGTAATCTTGTCTTAATTTTTTCTGTTTCTCAGTGAGACTTCTTATACTTTAAGGAGAACTTCTCTCCATCTTTCAATCCCTCATTGAACATCTTTTCTGCTACTTCTTCAGAAGGAATTGCAATTGTATAGCTGTCGAAGAGCACTGACGGTTGCGGTCTAATGTCTGACCCAAAAGACAGTGGCCATGCAGATATTCGAAGAGTGTTGTGGTGCCTTGCAGGCTGGTTGCACAGGAGACCCGCATCCATGTGAAGATGTCTATTTTTAAATCGAAGCATGTCATTCATCAGCGGTATAGATGTGCTTGCCTTCAGAGAATTAAACATGTCTCGCTTTGTGTGAAACTCATCAATCATTTCATAATTCACACTGAAAGGCCACAATGAGACTCGAGTGTAGCATATGACAAGACGCCCTGTTGTGTGAATATCGTCGGGTGCTTCTTTTTCCATTAGATCCACAGCTATCGTAACAGTTCTGCGAGGTTTATCTGTCTTTACAATGTTGGCTATATTAATTGCTCTCTTAAAACCCTCATAGCCATCAAGACCTGATAAGAAGTGAATTGCTGCACCACCTCCTGCGGACGCTGTGATCCATTCTACCCTGTTGAGATCTATTAGACGATGTTCAGCTAGCTTCTGAATGACTCCATAGTACCAGAATACTTTCCATCCACAACCACTAAGAGATACTCGAGTGAACATCTTTGATAATTATAGACCAGATGATTGACAATTTCTTGCCACTGAAAGACTTTTCTAATTTGTTACTAATTAGATCCTGCTTGTGAGCTTATGACTTAACGCACTAGAGAAGAATTTTTTGCATGATAATCTCTAAGATTTAGATGACTCACACAATGCCGAAGCGTGTCTTGTGGACGTTGAAGTTGTTTAGGACGTCAGATTCCGACAATGCCGCAGTGTAGTACCTGAATATGGACATACGACCGTTCAATCTTTCAGCCGAGTTTATGGGATTGACGGCAAGACGAGGACTCGTGCTCGCAAAAGAAGTTGTAACAGCTCCTGAAGACTTCAACACTCCGTTGACGTACAGTGAAGCAAAGTTCGAAGCGTTCCTCGTAGCCACAACGTGATTCCAAACTCCCGTTATTGAAGTACCAGATCCAAGTCCTGGTCTAGTCGTGCCGTTGTATGTGCTAAAAAAATATCCACCGCTATTGCTTCCGAGTCCCCACCAACCCGTCGTGTTCGAACCTTGCGATGAGAATAGTATTCCCACTGTGGGTTGAGTGATTTGATAAGCCCAAATCTCCATTGTGAATGCAGTGCTATTGAAGATCGATGTCGGAAGAGTAATGTATTTCGTTCCTGCATCAAAAGTGAAATACCCACCCCCAGACGATGTATAAGCAGGTGATCCTACTGTCGTACCTGTTCGACCATTTCCGCTTAGATCAGTTATCGTCGTTCCTGACCCTGAATAAGATCCATTAGCAAAATCGTAATGCAATGCCAGCCCTGTTGTTACTAAAACGGGAGCAAATCCACCCATTGTCGTCACACTATTAATTACGACTGAACTATTTATTTTTATTGACATTGCTTTTAAACTCCGTAACGACCTCTTGTCTGACTGAAAACTTCTTTCACTTGATCGTCGTTGAGAGAGACTGAATTATATATCAATATTTGACCTATCTCACCATTAAAATAGTTGTAAGCATCTATCGAGCTGTGCGAGTTTCTACCGATGTAGGAGGTTGAAGCGCCTCCTGTTGTGTAGTAGTAATAGTTATAGAATTCACCAGAGCTTACCTGCAATCCGTTTACAAATATCTTTGCAGTCCAGGATGCAGTGTTAAATTCTGATCCGGATTTCTGTACGGCACACAAGTGATACCACTTATTCGATTCTATTCCGTTCCACGTTATATATCCTCCATTTCCCCATGTGGTGAGCGTGAGAGTGGCTCCTTGTACTCCGAACCCAATTCCAAGTCCTGCACCATCTCCTGTTGTTGCAACCCATCCTCCTCCCACTATCCATCCAGTGCTCGTCGTGTTTGCCTTCTTCACCCATGCAGAGATTGTGAAGCTTCCGTTAAGGCCAAGTTCAGACAGCGCTCCGTATTGATTTGTTCCGTTTAAATTAATCTGACCTGCCCCGTACGAGTTTCGAGTGAATGCAGGAGAGTTGAACAGATTTGCACTGTTAGATCGAGAAGAAAGATCGGTCCACATGGACCCTCCGGAATAGCTCTCGGGTATGGAACCGTCCAGAAGCAACGAGTAACCACTTGGCAGATTTAACTTTCTTCCTATTTGAATCGTCATTACACTCCAAACCGTTCTCTGTGTACGTTAAAGTTTTGTGAAACCTCGCTTAATGACAGTGTTCTGTTCTCAATTAGAAGCAACGGTCAGTGAGGAGTCGAGACATGGTTTAATAAATATAGCAAATGACGGAATGAAATCATAAATTAGTCTTGCTTATTTACAAATAGCATCGGCGCTTTAGATTTGCAATGCATATCGTTGCACAGGTGAGATAACATGGAAAATGAACTCGTAGAAAGACAAAATAGGGCTCTTAGTGTACTTGTTGAAGCTGCAAGACTTGCTCAGTCGAGGGGTGCGTTCTCTCTTGAGCAGGCATCTCTCGTTGCAGATGCAATATCTGTTTTTCAACCTCCGAAGCAGCAGGAAGTTGATCCTCAGCAGGTCTCACCTGAACAGCCTGTTTAATGTAAACCAATTCCAAATGTGCACAGACGAAAGTCTGTGCACATTAATTTATTTGAACTTGATCGTCTAGCTGACTATAATTTACAAATGCCTCAAAAGCTTTTAAGTGTTAATTTCGGCAAATTGAAAGCCGATGCAGTTGGTGTCAATGGAGTCGGCTATAAGTTGCTTGACCAAGAAGGGACTGTCATTACAGCCAGGACGACAGCGGGGGTGTACCAGGCGGCTCCTGGGATATACGCTGCATTAATAACATTTTCTAATGATTTTGTCGGACAAGTGATTTGGGATACTGGTGCTCACTTCTTTGATACCACGTCTTATGCCTCAGAAGACTTAAATGGAATCGAAAAGCTTAATGATCTCTATAGTGTTGTCACTGCAATGGACGAGAGGATACAGGGAATTTACGACATCCAGTTCGGAAGATGGAAGATCATCAACAATCAGATGATCTTTTACAAGGATGACAATGTGACTGAGGTTGTTCGCTTCAACCTACTTGATGATGCAGGAAATCCATCGATCGATGCAGTCTTCGAAAGACTAAAGGCATAATATGGCCAGAATACCAGTCGGATCGCCAGGAAGAACTCGGATTCCCGGCGGAGGTGGGTCGTCTCCTTCACGTTCCCGAGGGATGACGATGGTCACTCGTGGTTTTGGAAGAAACCAAAATATGGTTGCTCAAGGTTTCAGTATCATGTCTTTCGTTAGTGAAGCTGTTCTGAGATTCATTGAATTAGGTCAGTCAGGTGCAAAAAGAGCCCTGAAAGAGATCCAAGACGTAGTAGTTTGGGCAAAACTCATCAGAATAAACGACGAAATTCTCCCTAGACCAATTCAGGGCTCTGTAAAAGTGAAACTAACCGATGCCTCACAATTTGCCGTGAGGGCAGTGAGAAAAGTTTCCGTTAAAGTGAGATCTATTTACGATGACATAAAGATCTCAGTCAACAGAATAAAGTGAAAGATATGTATCTGCGATGGAACCTCTGACAGAAACCGTAGATTTGGATCTTGAAGAATCGAATGATCTTACTTTTAAGATTAAGATGGAAGGAGCTGCAATGTCTCCTGCAAAGGTGAGGCTCGTCTGTGAAAACGATGACTTTGCTTATATGTTCAATGGATACGGAACTGGCGAAGACGAAGTAGTGCAGTTCACTCTACCAAGAATGGACAAGAGGATTTCAGAGGGTTTGTATAACGCAAGAGTAGAAGTTTTGGTTGACAACAGGTATTTTGCTCCTCTTCAATTTCAGATAAACTTTAAAAAGACTCTCTCTGTTGTTGCAGAAGCCATACAAGTTATAAAGAAAGTTTCAAAACCAGAGATTACAGTAACTGCAACTCCTTTCGTAGCAGTTAAGCCTGCAGCAACCACCATAAAGTTCGAGCAGCGACCAGTTTCAGCAAAGCCTGTTACAGAATCACCTGTACCTCAAGGGGTTCAATTTGAGCAGCAGCCTTCGCTCGGTTCATTGAAAGATACATTCCTCAAGAAGAATGCTCTTTCTTCGTCCCTCAAAGACAAGTTTAAGAAATGAGCGAAGAAGAATTGATTCTCAGAGAGATGATCTCTGAGATCATCAGAAAATGTGGAGACAAATGGTGCCTCTACACAAAAGGCAAGAAAGATGGACGCCGGCGCCGACTTGGATCTCATGAATCAAGATCTGATGCTGAACGTCAGGAACGGGCCATAAAGGCTCACGGTGGGTGATTCTTCATAGAAGTTTATTTGTAAGTTGAAGTTGCCTGAAGAAATGCATAGTTAGAAGCATGCCTTCTTTTATTGAAACTATCAATCCAACACCATTTTCATTCTTCGATAGCGACACAGACTTCCAGACAGAGGCCGATTCCATGGTCACATACGTGAAGCGCAAGATGGGCGACGACGTACTCTCCGTCGAGTTGACGAAGAAGGAGATCTGGGCGTGTTTCGAGGAGGCGACCTGTGAATACTCACGCCTCATCCACGAGACGAAGATCGTGTCAGAGTTGACGAACGTCCTCGGCGCGCAGACCGGTTCCTCCAACCTCACGAACAAGTATACACAACGTTCCCTGGAGTACCTCCTCAGGATGGCGGAGCCCTACGCCACCAACGCCTTCGTGGGAGGTTCGTCCAACTCGGTATTCGGGTACTTCGACTTAGTAGGCGGCCAGCAGGACTACGATATCTACAAGGACCTCAAAGACGTTGTTAGTGGAAGCAACGTTTATAACAGTCTAACGGGTCAGAAGGGAAAGCTCCGCGTCGTGGAACTCTTCCACATGGAACCCCTCGCCGCGCAGCACTTCCTCCTCAACGCCTCGAACATCACCAACTTCATGGCCACCAACTTCAACTACGAGTCGTACGTGAACTCCTCCATCTTCTACGTCCTCCCCATCTTCGAGGACGTCCTCAGGAGAGGCATGCTCGAGTCCGCGTTCAGGGTGAGGAGGTCCCACTACTCCTACGAGATCATGGGCAGTAAATTACGAATATATCCCATACCTGTCACTGACCTGCAAATCGGTAAATTATTCTGTAAGGTCCTGCCACCCCAGGACGTGCTGAATCCCAGTGCCTATGGCGACCAGACGATCTACGGCGTGTCGGGAGCACAGAACATGCCACTGGGAAACATTCCATTCGCCACGATCAACCAGCCCGGGCGCCAGTGGATCCGCCAGTACACACTCGCCCTCGCGAGAGAACTCCTCGGACTGATCAGGTCGAAGTTTCAGAACATCCCCATTCCCAACGCGGATCTTCAACTGAACGGCGAGGCGCTGGTCACGCAGGGGCGAGAGGACAAGGACAAACTCCAGACACAGATGAAGGAGTTCCTCGCCCAACTCACGCACCAGAAACTCCTCGAGGCGGACGCTGCGGCATCTGAATCACTCAACAAGCAACTCAAGTACGTTCCCATGCCCAAGGGGCACACCATCACGATAGGTTAATCCATGGCCCGTCTTTTCATCACACCCCGCGAACTCAACTTCATCAGCGATATTACAAAGGAAATTGTCAAGGACGTCATAGGTCAAAAAATATTCCTGTACCCAATCTCCGAAATTAAGACGAAGACTCACGGCGTCTATAGTGAAGCACTTCGCAAGGTGTATGACAATCCCATATCTCTCGACGCTATTGTTGACACGAACTTTCAGAACGACACCAAGATCGACAAGTTCGGTATTGATGCTCAGTTCAAGATCGAAGTCTACGTCCAGCACCGTGATCTCATCGACAAAGGAATACGTGTTTCCATTGGAGACTTCTTCTCCTTTTCTGACATCTTTTATGAAATATCAGAGAGGACATTCATGAGAAACATCTATGGTCTGCCTGAGCATAAAGACGGTGTCAAATTGGTCGGTGTCAAAGCCCGCGCCGGCCTCTTCGATTCTCCTATTATTGGGCCTACTGACATCTCCTATTCAGATGTCGATGCAGTTCAAAATGAATTCAATCAACAAAGAGGTGAGTCTACAGATTCTTCTGGGCAACCTACCGGAGACAAGAGGGATTTAATTGAATCAGGTGTGCTTGATAAACCACTTACTGGACCAAAAGAGGTCTCGCAAAATGGCGACCCTAATAATGTTGGTTCGGCATTTTATGACGAGTGAGCGAGACAATGTCTACAAGATTTAAGACCAATTCGAAAAAGAACTATAATCAGTCTCCTCTTGTCACAGGATATGAGGCAACTGCAGGTGCTCCTGATCTTTACATCCCTTCATGTGGAATTGAAGACGTCGACGTCTCTATTTTTAATTTATTTGACAAAGAAATAGTTGCTTCGTGTGGAGGAAAAGACGGTGCAGAAATAAAAAAAGTTCCCGTCATTTTTGCTGCCGGAGAAAAATGGGCAATGCTCAAGAACGGTCGCCTCATAAGAGACAAAAACGGTACTTTGATCATACCTCTTATCACCATTATGAGGACCGAAATAAACCAAAATGCTGGTGATGATGTTGTCGGTAGAGGAATAAACCAACAGTTAGGCGAGATTGTTGTCAAGAGAAGGCTTGACAAAACGGACAGGAGATACCAGTCTTTAATTAACAGGCTATTAATACCGAACCAAGACAACCTCTCCTCGATTCCTTCAGGAGAATCGGTTTCTTCTGATAGAAATGTCGGAGAGCTTTCAAATACTAAGTTGGCTCGTGATGGTGCTTATCTTGCACAGAATAGGATGAACAACATCTATGAAACTATTGTAGTTCCTACTCCACAGTTCTATACTTCAAAATATCAGGTGACAGTCTGGACGCAATACATGCAGCATGCAAACCAAATAATGGAAAAGATATTCAGCTCTTTTCTTCCGCAAGGACAGTGCTGGAGACTTGATACTCCTAAAGGATATTGGTTCATTGCGCGCGTCGAAGCAGGCAGCATCTCAACTGAGACAAACTTTGATGACATGTCTCAGCAGGAGAGGTACATTAAACATACTTTTAACGTCGATGTACCTGCATACTTTTTTGCCACGGAGATACCGGGAGGACCAGTTGCAATAAAGCGCTACGTTTCTTCTCCTAATGTGACATTTGATGTTGCAGACACAAATGATTCACATGATCAGCCCGAGGACCCATATGTTCTCGGATCTGACGATCCGACACTTCCACTAGATGTTCATGAAAACACCAGAGAAGACCAACGGACCCCGGGGTGGCGCAGACAGAAAGTCTATCCCGTCACTCAAGATCCACAGGGGCAAGACGTTGCCTCCCTTGAAGATCCGGCCTCTTCGACTTTGCCGAGAGGACAATACGTCAAAGCAGTTTCTTACAATTCAAAGGGAGAAACTGTATACAAAGGTACGTCGCTTGACAGTCTAGAAATTGTAATCACAAAATAAGATTCCTGACTTTGTGCGTGATAGTTATGCAAAGAATCACTGAATTTAAGGAGATTAGATAATGGCCGAGCAGACATTCAAGTCGCCCAATTTTTACGAGAGAGAGATTGACCTCTCATCGCCAACAGTCGCTGGCCCATCAGGCGTTCCCGCACTTGTGATCGGTACTTCGAACAAGGGACCTGCATTCGTTCCTTCGACTGTGGCAAACTTCAGCGAGTTCACAACGTCTTTCGGTGGTCTTGATGTCAAGTACTTTGGACCATATGCAGTGAACGAGTTCTTAAAGCACAGAAGTGCATTGACCTACATGAGAGTCCTTGGCTCCGGTGCAAATTCATCGGATTCAGATTTAAATCGAACTCTCACTTATGGGACTGTTCTCAATGCTGGATTTAGGCTTAAGGGACAGGCTACAAACCAATCAGGCGACGGAAGATATAACGGGGTTATGCAGTTCATCTCTGCAAAACACGTATATTCAACTGTCGGTTCGACAGGTTTCCCCGTATTTGACAATAATTCAACTTTTGCAGGGTCTAATTATGCAAACCTTGTAAGGGCTGCAATCATGACACCCAACACATCAAGGGTGATGATTCTCACTTCTTCGGGTGGCGCATCTTCTGTCGGTGCTTCACTTAATGACTCCACAGTTGCCTCTCATGAAGGCAAATTCAATGTCGTCATTTCTTCGTCTCTGGGGTCTGACTTCTATACGACAGACGGTACCACCGGTGTGAAGATCTTCTCGGTCTCTCTCGATCCTTCAAGCAAGGACTACGTCGGAAAAGTCCTCAACAGAGATCCTGACAAGTTCGTACAAGAGCAGCACTATTTGCATGCGGATTTTCCAGTCGATGTCAATGTTGCATATGTCAGCGGTACATGCCCCATTGCAATCATGTCTGGTTCACAGAATGTATCTTCAAATGGAGATTCATCGAGGAATTTCCTTCAGGTTTTCGGTTCATACGATGCAAGATTCCAAGCTCCACAGACGAGCTACTTCATATCACAGCCCTTTGGTACAACCGAGTATGATCTCTTTAAATTTGAGGCGCTTGACGACGGTGAGTACGCCAACAAGCTCTACAAGATCTCGATCAGCAACATTAAGGCTTCAGTCAATGATGCAAACAAGTACGGCACATTCAGCGTCCAGGTCCGTGACTGGAATGACACTGACACTTCGCTGAACATCATTGAGCAGTTCACAAACTGCACACTCGACCCTAATTCAGACAATTATATTGCTAAGCTCATCGGAGACAGAAAGGTATTCTACAACTTCGATGCTGTCAATAGCTCTGAGAAGAGATTGGTTGCTACAGGCAAATATAACAACAACTCAAGATACATAAGGGTTGTCATGAATGCAGAGATTGAGGGCGGAAATGTTCCTCAAGAGTCTTTGCCTTTTGGATTTAGAGGCCCAGATCTCATCAATGTCAATCCATCATCTAAGTACAATGATGTGCTTTCTGTTTCAAATTCAAGGCTTACTGGAAAGCTTGGTTCTTACACTGAGCTCAGCAGCTCTTTCCTTCCCCCAGTCCCACACAGATACAAGGTGACCAGAGGAGAACTATCTGGCGCAGGTTTTGATGGATCACCAGGACCATCAGAACAGGCAAACACTGCCTATTATTGGGGAGTTAAGTTTGAAAGAACGAGCACTTCTTCTGACCCAATGTCGTCAGACATTCTTAATTCGAATGTCGTCAATGAGAAGAATGGTCTTCTTGAGTCATATACCAAATTTATGGGAATCAAGAAGCTTGACGCTCTTGTGACCGGATCAACCAAAGACACATTGAATAGCAACAAATTTAGCCTTTCAAAAGTTGCTCTTTATAACACGTCGTTCGATCATCTCACGAGCTCAATCAACAACCACATGAAGGAAGCTGCTTATATTAGGGATGCTTCTCTTGATACAACAGATTATACGTGGAACGAGAACAACCGAAGAAGAATTACTTTTGCGACCCTTCTCTCGTCAGGATCAGCTGCTCTTTTCAACAGATTTTCAGCCTACTCGAAGTTCACAAGCTTCATGTATGGTGGATTTGATGGAACAAACTTCCTCAACAGAGACGCTCGACGTCTTAATGACAAGTCTGTTTCTTTTGACTCTGATGCAGGTGGATCAGGCGGTGCTTCTTCTGGGTTCATTCCGGAAGGATTCCCTGCTGGCTACAATCCCTCAGGCGAGGACGTCAAGAACAATGGAGTTGCTTCTTATCTTACTGCTGTCGAAGTGGCAACAGACCCACTTAAGGCAAACAACAACATCCTTGCAATCCCAGGAATTCGTGAGTCATACATCACCGATCAGGCCTCAGCCAAAGTCCGAGAATATGGTCTTTCAATGTACGTCATGGACATCCCCTCCTATGACGACAATGGATACAGAATGTACGACGACGCTACGGTCAAACCAAATGTCAATCGCACTACAACAAACTTTGACAACAGAGTCATTGACAACAACTACACAGCAGTCTACTATCCCGACATCTTTATTGATGATGCAACAAACCGTCGCAAGGTGAAGGTTCCTGCTTCTGTTGCCGCACTGGGTGCATTGGCCTTCAATGACAGGGTTGAATATCCTTGGTTTGCACCTGCAGGATTCAATAGAGCGTCCCTTGACTTCGTCACAAATATTGCAGTTCGCCTCGGAAGCGCTGACAGAGACCGCCTTTACGAGTCACGCATTAATCCGATCGCTTCATTCCCGAGGCTCGGATATGTGATCTACGGACAGAAGACACTTCAGATCAATAAATCGGCACTCGACCGCGTCAATGTACGCAGATTGATGCTAGAGATCAAGAGAATAATCATTGGAATTGCACAAAGGATTGTATTTGAACAGAATACTGCTTCGGTCAGAAACAAGTTCGTTGCAGATACATCATTCCAGCTTGGCCTTATCCAAGCCCAGGCTGGAGTCGAGGCATTCCAGGTTGTAATGAATGAGTCGAATAACACCCAAGAGGATGTCGATCTCAACCGTCTTAACGGAAGAATTGTCGTTGTTCCGACCCGCGTGGTGGAATACATCGCGATCGACTTCATCGTGACTAACAGCGGAGTTAGCTTTGTATAATTCTGGTATTGAGTTTATTTGACTACATAGTTAATTCATATGCAACAGTGGCACGTATACGAAGACTGGACGCTAGAAGAAGCTCCGAGATGCTTTTATGTCGGAAAAGGTAATGATGATCGTGTCGAAAAACTGAAACGATCCAATTGTTATCATAGAGAAATTTCCAGTGAATTAGGTCAATGTCGTGTCGTTGTTGCATCAAGTTCAAACGAAGATCAGATTTTAGAGATCGAAAGAAAAATAATTTCTGAACGTCACACATACGTAAAAGATCCTGAATACAACGGCATTGGTTGTAATTTAACAAAAGGCGGCCAAGGGAACTCAGGTAGAGTTGTTACCCTGGAAACACGTCAAAAAATTTCCCAAAGCAAACTCGGTAAAACACCAAATAGAATTTGGACGCAAGAAGATCGGAATGCCGTATCTGAGAGGATGAGCCGTCTTCATAAAGGTAAAAAGTTGACTGATAATCATCTAAATATTTTAAAAGAAAGAATGGCTAACCCTGACATCAAAAAAGAAATGATTAACAATGTTTCTCATTCAATTAAAGAAAAATACAAGAATGATCTTGAATTTAAGGATCGAATAATTCAAACAAGAGTTCGCGGAGAGGATAGCAGAAGCCCATTTACGAACGAAGAAGTTTTAAGAATGAGATCTGAGTGGGAGCAGTTGGACAGAACAACAAAGGGAAATAAATGGAGTGGTCCGTCACCATCTCAAAAGTTTTGTCAAGATTGGGCAGAATTAAAAAGGACTTCTGTTCAGTCAATTTATGCAATTGTAACTCGCAAAACGTGGAGACATCTTCCTTAAATTCGTCTGAAATTAGCCCAGGCACATAGTTAGTAACAAATTAATTGGAGCAGATAAATGGCACAACTGAAATTCGGAAGCGCAGGCGTAACGGCAAGAGAGATTGACATCTCAGGCCCGACTACACGTCAACCTGCTGGTATACCTGCAGGAATAGTTGGTACTTCACTTAAAGGCCCAGCTTTCGTTCCGGTCACCGTCGGCAACACTTCTGACTGGTTTTCAAAGTTTGGTAATACAGACGGCAAGAAGTTTGGTCCTCTTGCCGTCGTTGAATGGCTTCGCAATGCACAGTCAGTTACTTATCTTAAGGTCCTCGGTGCCGGTGATGGCCTCAAGAGAGATACTTCTGCCAATGATGCTCCTGGCAAGGTCACAAGCGCCGGCTTTGTCGTCGGAGAAGAGCTTCCTAACAGAGCCGATCCTTCCACAGACACCGGCGTGATTGCTCCTAACTACTATGCAGTCGCCGGAGGAGATGAAGGTCGTATATATTTCCTTGGATGTTTCATGTCTGAGTCTGTTGGGTCCACGGTGTTCAGCGATGCAGGCCTTCAAGGAGCAGGTTCTTCTACCCTAAGCTCTTCAGGGTCAATTCCTATCGTCAGAGGCGTCTTAATGGCTCCTTCGGGTGTTCTCCTCACTCTTTCTTCTTCTGCATTCGGAACTAACAACACAGTTCAGTCTCCTGCAGTCGCCGGAGTCTCGGCGAATGCAAGGGGTGACAGCCTTGGAACAGTTGTTCTTTCTCAGACCGTCGGGTCAGCCGTTGTCCCAAAGCAAGAGTTCGTTATGATCCTTAACGGTCACAAGGGAACAGATGCAAAGTATCCCAATGTCCTCACAGCATCATTCGACGTTACTTCAAAGTCGACGTACTTTTCCAATGTTTTCAACACAGACCCTCAGAAGATTGAAGAAGCAGGCCACTACCTCTATGCAAACTGGGACATCCATCCGTCGCTTGGTGTTGTGACAGGTTCTGGAACCATTCATCCTGTCAGCGGAGCAGGAGCAAACAACGGCAAAGAGACATGTGCATTCCTTTTGACTGGAGCGAACAACAGAAATGTAGGAACCACTACGTCACCTAACTACGAGAACTTCGAGGATCGATTCGGTCACTCAGTTTCTCCTTGGGTCGTCTCACAAAAGTTTGGTGGAAAAGCTCAGAACCTCTTTAGACTGCATGCCCTCGACGACGGTGCTGGAGTCTCTACAAACTTTAAGGTATCCATTGAGAATCTCACAGTCTCTAATGACCCACTTAACAAGTATGGTTCATTCAACATTGTCCTTCGGTATTGGGACGACAGAGACCAAGACAGGAGAAACATCCCCAAGGAAGTCTACAGTGGTGTAAACCTTGACCCATCATCTGATCGATACATTGGCAAGGTGATAGGAGATGTCCATGCATACTTTGACTTTGACCGTGATGAGTCTGAGCAGAAGCTCGTCGTCGAAGGAAACTACGAGAACCGCTCCAACTACGTGAGGGTTGAGATCCACCCAGACGTGGAGAACGGTTTTGTCGACCCCAGCGCAATGCCTATGGGCTTTAGAGGAGTCGATCACCTCGTCACCTCGGGATCTGCACCTCTTAGTGGTTTTGGTTCAAACGCCACGGGAGCCCTCTTGGCGGCAGCATCCAACTTCTCGAAGAGGTCTGTCACTCCTCCTGTTCCTTTCAGACATAAGCTCACAACTGGGTCTGAATGGTCAGTGAAGGAGCAAGTAAACTCTCTCTTCTACTGGGGAGTTCAGTTCGAGCACCCAGAGTCGGTTGCAAAGAAGAATGGAAGCATACTCCCAAATGCCTCTCTCAAGTCCTTTGCAAAATACTTCCCGGGCTTCGTCACTGGCGACGCTAAATTCTCCACAGGAAGCAACGTCGGGCAACAAGACACAGCAGATTGGGGTATCATCGACGCCGATAGGTTCTGCAACAACTTCTTCTCTCTTGAGAACATCCAAGTCGTCACCGGTTCAAATGGACTTGCAGATTCATCCAAGTGGGCAAAGGCAGTGTACGTTAGAAAAGGCAACGTCGGAACGTATGCCTCCTCTTCATTTGCCGACAACGACGACGACGACATCCTCAAGGTCAGAGCGTTCAAGGCAGAGGACATCAATACAAACAAGCAATTTGCCAAGTTCTCCTTCTTGATGCAAGGTGGGTTCAACGGCGTCAACATCTTCGACCCAGATGAGTCGGAGATCAATAACAATGCAGTGTCTGCCGACATGAATGTCGCCGCCGGAAGAGGCATTGAGATGGGACCGAACGTCCGGGCATACATTAAGGCACTCGATGTCATGAAAAACACGTCGAATGTTGACATTCAGCTCCTCGCCATCCCAGGCATCCGTGAGACAATTGTTACAGACTCTGCTACACTCGCAGTCGAAGAGAGGTTCGATGCCCTCTACATCATGGACGTCGAGCAGCTTGATGAGAATGGCAATGATGTCACAACAGATTCTCAGCTTCCTTCGGTCATTAAGACGGTCGACAACTTCACGAACCGTTCGGTTGACTCCTCGTTCGCTGCAGCTTACTTCCCGGACGTCCTCTACCGTGACCCAATCGGTAGCAACTTGTTCGTCCCACCGTCGGTCGTTGTCCTCGGTGCATTGTCTCTTAACGACTCGCTCGGCCACCCATGGTTCGCCCCCGCTGGTTTCAGCCGCGGTGCTCTCCCAGACGTCGCCCTCGAACCACGCGTAGGACTAAGCCAGAACGACATGGACAGGCTCTACGACTTCTCGATCAACCCAATAGTTGCTTTCCCGGGCAATGTTCAGTCGGGAACAAACCCACGGGGTGGAATCGTCGTCTGGGGACAGAAGACACTTCAAGTCGCTGCCTCAGCTCTCGACAGAGTCAATGTCCGTCGACTTCTCATCGACATCCGCCGTCAGGTCCGCGACATCGCGCAGACGATCCTCTTTGAACCGAACCGTGAGGCGACTCTCGCCCGCTTCTCTGCCGCAGTCACACCGCGTCTCCAGAGAATTCAGTCTCTTTCCGGACTTGAGAGGTTCAAGGTCGTGATTGATTCTTCGACAACGACACAAGATGACGTACTGAATAACACGATACGTGGTAAGATATTCGTGCAGCCCACGAAGAGCATTGAATTCGTCTCGCTCGACTTCGTGGTCGCCAACAACCTCACCCAGGTTCAGTGAGAAATAAATGAGAATAACACGAAATCAGTTAACCGATCTTATTAACGAAGAGATTTCCTCGGCCCTCCTGGAGCGTCAGAACAGGCGACTCCTGGAGGACAACAGTCTCGACGATATGTCAGATACTCAAAAATCACTCGACGGATGCTCACTCGACGACGTGATGGACTTTGCAATAGCTTACAGCGAGCTACCTATAGAGCTTAGACAAATTCTAAGCAGAGTAATGGACGGGTCGGTCAGAGGCTATACCACCGAAGACATCGAAGACATTCAGCTTGCGGTGGGAAATTACAGTACAGATCTCGACCAATACCTCGAGGATGCTCACAAGGCCCGTGCGACGAGGACGACGGCACCTATGTAGCAGCCGTACGAGCCAATCGCCGATTAAATCGAAAAAACAAAGAAGGAGGACAGGATGAGAGATTCCTGTCCTTTTTTCATAGGTTCATCTCGTACACAACATTCTCACATCCCCATATCTTGACGACACCTGCAGCTTCTGCCACATCGGATTCCGTTAGTCCGTTCTTTGAGTCCGCTCTGTACTTAAATCTATTGAACCTGTTTTTAAAGTCTGTCCACCAAAACCTTGGAGGAGTCTTGCTTGTTGCCTTGAATCCTGAGGACGCATAACCTTCACCTACTCCACCGAGACGAGTGTCAACATATGTCATCAGCATCCTGATTCCTTCTTTTCTATATTCGTCTGACACTGTCTTCACGAGCCTACTGAGACCTCCTTGTACATTGCATCCTTTTTTGGGGCAGCAGCGTGCAATTTCCATTGTCGATTCTTTCTTGTGGAAAGGCTTCCTGACGGAGATGGCATACACAATTGTTTCGTCGTACACTAGTCCCCATGACTTCGAAGACGCCGTATCGCCGTCTATGTGATTATCTTCAAAGAACGATTTTCTCTCCTGCGGAGACAGCTCTCTTATCGAACACTTACGAGCACCTATCTTGTTAGGCGACATCCCTATGCGGGAGAGGATCATCGACTTGACTATCTCCGATTTGTCTCTCCATTCGTCTTCGAACACGTGCATCATGCTTATTCCTGCCCTTCCTGCCGCCGCCGTCTTGTTGGAATGGTAGAGCGCAGAACGATTCACGTGGGAATGCCAATACAGGCCGTTGTACTCCACTGCAAAATCGAGATTTTTGACGTGTATGTCTAGTTCGAGCCCGTTGTCGAGCACAGATCGGTCATTCCTCTTTATCTCGACGCCCATCTTTTCGATCCATCTTGCCAATTTCTCTTGTGCCGCAGATCCTCCGGGAGAACACTTGAAGCACTTACCATACTGGAGCGACCTAAGGGATCCGGTGAACTGTTCTCCGCAACCAGAGCACTCCACTTGTATCACTTTCTGTGCGTCGTTGACATACTCCTCGAGCCCTCCTACGACCTTCAGTGTTCCCAGGTCTTCGATCCTTGTTCTTATTTCTTCGACAGGAAGCCTCTTCATTGCATCGAGCCTCCGCCTGATGTTTTCCTGTCGCATCGTCAGAGACACCCTCGATGCCATCGCAGCTATCCTCTCGTCCGAGTCCTTTGACAACCCCTTTGCCCACGGAATTATTTCCCCTGCGGCATAGGCGCTCTTTAGGTTCTCTGCCGCTGCAGCGATTCGCTCGTCGGTCGTTGCCGTCTTGCCCTTGTTCCAAGACACTATTTCTTTTCGATTGAAAGCTGCCTTTCTGCCTTCTGATGTCGCTGCTCCTCGGGCCGCTATCCTCTCGTCCGTCTCCTTTCTGAGGCCTTTTGCCCACGACGTCTTTCCCCTAAGAGACTCCGAACGTTTCCTCGATATTTCTGCAGCTTCTTCTGGAGAGCAGACCGAGTATATCGACGCATTGTGACCATTTGCGACTCTCGAGTATCCTGCCCACCATCCGTTCCACCTCGTCTCTGTGCCGCATCCGCATGCACACCGGGCAGGACCTCCGTTCGTTGAATCCCACAGCTCCTTTGCAGTTGTTCCGTGTGATTCTTTTAGATGGTCTTCGAATGTCGTCAATTTCTTGCTGCTGAACTGCGAGCAGAGCGGGCATTCTACCCTTCTCATTTCTTTGCCTTTAATAGCACCCATGCGTTCTTGCTCCTACGCATGAATTATATTCTCTAAACAAAAAAAGATAAAAAATGCGACTAAATTATAGTTAATCGTCGATCACACCTTCAAGATCAAAGGAGAAAAACATGGCTGCTGAGACGCTCGACGTTACATCAATGATTCCTGCAAAATTCGAACCCAAGCGTAAAAACAGATGGGTGCTTATGATCGAGGGCATCGACGCCTACATCATCAAGACCACGGCACGTCCCACGATCACGACGGAAGAAGTTGAAGTTCCCTTCATCAACAGCCGCCGTTACCTCGCCGGAAAGACCACCTTCGGTACAATGGCCGTCACCCTCCACGACCCGATCGCCCCGTCGGGCGCTCAGCAGGTCATGGAATGGGTCCGCACCCACTTTGAGTCGGTCTCAGGCCGCAGCGGCTACGCCGACTTCTACAAGCGCGACATACAGCTCAAGCTCCTCGATCCTGTAGGAACAGTGGTCGAACTCTGGGATATAAAGGGAGCTTTTATAACAGAGGCCAACTTCGGTGAAGTTACCTACGAAGACGGTGGACCGACTGAAATATCTCTCACGCTTCGCTTCGACAACTGTGTTCTGCAGTTCTAATTCAAATAAAGTCCTTACTGAATTAAACAACTTCATAGGCTGTGGTGCATTTGTTCCATGGCCTATGAACGCATTAAGTGACCGAAATGTGAGCTTAATTTTGGACAAGAAGTCCAGGTTTTATGAGCACCTTGGCACCACACACGACGAACCAGACCCTCTCTTCTCTGGAAGACTACAGGCATCGCCGCATAGAAAGACTCAAATTCGTCTGTGTTAACTGTGATGCAGAACAGATGAAGAGCCTTGCCATGCTTGAAGAATCCCCGTCTGTTTCTCCTGTGCACAGAAATAAATAGTCATATGATGGATTAATAGAAGAATTAACCTGCTGGGCCGTATGTTCTAAAATTGTTTGATGTTCTCACACAAAGAGGCCCGTTGGTTAAGCCTCAAAAAAACCAACGGGCCTCTGTAGGTATTAATCAGCGTCTATTAAACTGCAACTTGTGACCAACCAAGCGATGATTCATCCCATGCATAGACATTGCCATCCGCCGGACAAGAAGTAGGTGCGCCCCACATGCAAGTTGCCTCATCGAGGACCCACGAATCGAAAGGTTTTGGCGGTATGAATGCATCACGAATGTCGTCATACACATAGTCTTTGGATGCATAGTTTTTTCTGAACGTCGAGTTGTAGCTCGTCTGCTTCCATGAATCATGACCCGTGACCGTCTTCAAGAAGGCGACTCCTGCTGCCTCTGACTCCGCTCCGTTGACCGTGACGACTGCGTTGTTGACAACACACACTTCGAGCACTACATTGTTTTGATCTAATTTTGCAAAATGTGCCATGTTCAGCTCCAGCTAATTGTTCCTGTTCCTGTGAACTTGTAGACGATGTATCCACCTGACGTTGTTATTGTCGGACTTCCCGTGGTAGTCGCCTGGCTGTAGGTATCTGGGTGTCTGACTATGATCACTCCGCTTCCGCCTGCACCGCTCATTCCGTTTCCTGAGCCACCGCCACCAGCACCACCACCGCCACCGCCCGTGTTTACAGTTGCACTACTCGCAACGTTGTTTTGTGTCGAACCTGCTCCTCCACCACCGAGACCGCCAGCTCCGTTCACACCAGACCCATTGTAGGCACCTGATCCACCGCCGCCCGCATAGTACGTTGCGGCCCCCGAGATTGAGCTCTGTAAACCTATGCCACCAGCCTGATATGCACCACCACCTGCAGCTCCCGCTCCACCGCCGGCTCCACCAGTGTATGTTCCTCCACCGTCGCCGCCGTTGTATCCTTGACGCGGCGGACCGGCTGTTCCGCTACCTCCTGCACCGGCCGGGTTATAACCTGCACCACCGCCGCCGCTGCCTCCGTTTCCACCTGCTTCTCCTGAGCGAGCTCCGTATCCACCGCCCGTGCAAGTTACCGTGGTTAGCCCCGTCCCAGCTATTGACGAGCTTCCTCCGACGCCTCCCCTGCCGCTTGATCCATAGCCCAGCGCCCTCGCATCGTATGCTGATCCTCCACCACCGATGGTTACTGTATATGAGTTTCCTTGCGCGGGAGCAAAGCTTCCCGAGAGGAGACCACCAGCTCCACCGCCACCACCGTGCCGAGCTCCGCCTCCGGCACCGCCTGCAACCACGAGATACTCGAGAGATAGCGGTACTGATCCGCCTCCACCTGAGGCAGAACCTATTCTTGTTGATCCATTGATGCGTGTAGAAGTTTTTATTGATATCGACATATCTGTCCCCGGTTAATTATTTTTATCTAGGAATTGAAGCAAACAATGCTTCTGATTATATCCCGTATGTTGCACGAGAAGCATTAAAATTTTGCGTGACTTGTTGCGCTCCGAGCGCCACGTTGTACACCTGGAATTGGCCCAACCGCATGCTTGTGTAAGTGCCATCACCCATGTTGGTGCCATCTGTTGCTGCAATTGCATAGTAGATCCCAGCGCCGCCCTCGATGGGGTTCTGCCTCGCGAATGTATTGGTGCCAGCCGCCGCGCCATTAACGTAGGCACGCAGTGTGGTGCCATCATACACAATCATGAAGTGGTACCAGTTGTTCAGGGGAGTGGCAATTGTGGAAGTGATGCTGCCTATTGATGTTCCATTCCACATACCAAACTTCATTGTGCCGGCCACCATCTCCATGGTGGAATTATGCCACCCTGCAGCGTTAGGAAGTGATGAAGTTCCAATCTCTGAGAGAAGCACACCGTTATCCATTGGGTAAGCCCACATTGAGATCGAAGTGATATCTGATGTGACTTTCGCGGACAGAGACGTGTTCATGATCAGAGCATCGTTTGTACCATCGAAGCCGAGGTATCCGCTGCTGTAGGTAGGGCCGTTGTAGAGCGTAGCATTGCTATTGCCCCTCAGGTCGGTCACTGTAGCTCCGCTTCCTGGGTAGGATGCAATGTTGCCGATGTCATAGTGAAGCACGGGCAAATAGCTGGCTCGAGGACCACTGAAGCCGCTACCGAACCCATCACCACCTAGGTTGCTGCCAAATCCGCTAGATGTTGCCATATTTAATTTAACCGACGCCCTGGAAACCGTTCGACCCTGTGATTGGAGTCAGCATCTTTGCGGGAATAAAAGTAAGACCTGCTAGGAGCGTGAATGCGCTCGTGGCCCCGCTGCTACCAGAGATGAATATTCTGTCAGTCCTTAGCTCACCTGAGAACGACTCAGAACCGCTGAGGACGAAATAGTTGGAGTTTGACGGTGTCAGTCCCGCACTTGTGAAAGAAACTGCGATCGTGCTCGTCGACGTGCTCATGTTCTTTAATGTGATGAACCTTGTTATCTGCGGAAAGACTATTTCTCTCACAGCACCAAGCGAGACTGTTGACGACGTGACGAACGGAGTTGCTGATATCTGGTATGCTGGGCCGAAGCTTTCGCCTTGTACGGGATGATTTAATGCCATTGATTCACCTTTGACTAATTATCATACTAAATTATAGGCTGAAGTTGACAATAAAAACAATTTACTTCACTGCAAAGTATTATAATGACTAAAAGCAGGAGAAAATCAAACACATGTCCGACGATAGAGAGCAGAAGAACGCCATATTTGCACAGCAAGGCCCGACAGGAATTGACCCACGCATGCCCAAGATATCCCAGGTCGACAAGATGAAGGCAGACTTCGGGATCGAGGTTCCTCACGAGATCGTTCCTCTTCCTTCGAACGGTAAAGTGTATCCTCCCGACTCAGCTCTCCATGGGTCAGAAGTCGTCGAAATCAAGGCCATGACTGCAAAGGAAGAAGACATCCTCACGTCACGTGCACTCCTCAAGAAGGGCACGGTCATCTCTGAGCTCATCAAGTCGTGTCTTATCGACAGATCTGTGAATCCGCTCGACATGCTCAGCGGAGACAGAAATGCACTCATGGTCGCCATACGCATCACAGGGTACGGTCCTGAGTACATGGTTGAGATGGAGTGCCCAGAGTGCAACGTCAAGTCTCCTCATGAGTTTAATCTTGCAGCCCTTCCGATCAAGAGGCTCGAGATCGAACCGACAGCACCAGGGTCTAACCTCTTCGAGTTCGTCCTTCCGATGAGCAAGAAGAATGTCAAGTTCAAGTTCATGACAGGCCGAGACGAAGAAGAGATTGCAGCCCTCGGAGAGAAGCAGAAGAAGCTTGGACTTCCGACTGACTCTGCCGTCACGACGAACCTTCTGTACTCTATCGTGTCGGTCGACGGTACAGAAGACAGAGGTAAGATCTCAAACTTCGTCAAGAATATGCCTGCCAGAGACTCGCTGTACCTCCGAAACTACATGCGAGACAATGAACCTGGGATCATCATGAAGCAGGACACGACATGCAACGCCTGCGGACACTCAGAGGAGGTGAGCATGCCGCTCGGCGTCACCTTTCTTTGGCCTTCGGCCGGACGATAGAGAATTACTGATATTAGAGCCCACGTTCCTTCTGATGTATTATGGAGGATTTACGTGGACGGAAGCTCAGACGATTCCCGTCTCTTATAAGCGTTGGTTCATAGAGAGAATCAACAAAGAGTTTAAGAGGTCGTCTGAGTCTGGACAAACTCAAAGCAGGGCAGCGCACCAAAACACTCCTGACATCAGAGCGTTGCAAGGCAAGACGCGGGCGGAGACGCCATCCAGGCTTAGACGATTCACTTAAATTGTTAGCATCTTTTTTGTCTTCTTGTTATTTACTGCTCGACAGGGAGATGCATGGAGTCCATGGAAACAAAGAGACCTCTTGGTGAACTACATTTAAATCTTACCGGCAAGCTTCTTCTTGCCTCAATAGGTTCTTGGCTCGTCGGAAAGGCAGTCAACACGAGCATAAGAGGAACAGTCGACGAAGTGGAGTCTGTCAAGAAGGCGATGATTGCGACCAAAATATTGCATGAGGAGCTTCGTCGTCCCGGTGCCTCTGTTGAGTCTATCGTCTCCAAGATGAAAGACAAGAATTCGGCGGCTCAAGATTTCGAGAACCTCTTCGGCATCCCCTGGCCGCTCTGATTGAAATACCATGGCCGACCCGAATGATCCTAAAGTAGCCAAGGAGCTAGCCGAAGCCATGAAGGCTGTCGGAGAGTATGCCGAAGATGCAACTGGTGCATTTGAGCAACAACTAAAGATCGTCTCTCAGATGAGGGACGCAATGGAAGAAGTTGCCAAGGTGATGTATGCCTTGTGCCAGCAGGACTGCAAGGCCCTTAATCCTGACGTCTGGAAATCTGTAACAAAAGAGATCCTTAAAAAAGAGAAGGCAGTCAAGAGCACAACCAAGTCCATCAAGGAGCTGGCCAGGACGCTTGAGAAGGATTTTGCCAAAGCAGCCTACGTTGCAGCGGGAGCCATAGGAGGTTTGGCCCAAGGATTTAAAAACGTCTTTGCGCTAGGAAAGAGCTTCTTGGGCCTTGCAGGCAGTGTTGCCGGTGCCGTGTGGGAAATAGGAAAATCAATCCTGTCCATACCTTTAAAGATTATGGAGGGTTTGTTCTCCATGGCATCGAAGGGAGGCAGCAATGAGCTCGACACAGCCCTGCAAGGCATCGTCAAGAAGTTTGGTGACCTCGAGGGGCCCGCAGCCCGCGCGATAACGCACACCGCCAGAAGCTTTGCAAAGGTAAATGAAGGCGGAATCGACATGTACCGCGTCTTCGGAAACCTGGCTGAAAGAGTCAAAGCCGTCCAAGAGATGGCCGAAGGTATGGGCGCCACCTATTCCGTCTTTACAGACGAAGTGAATAAAAACGGTGTCGCCCTTGCCATATATCAGAAGGGCCTTGGAATATCCAAGGAAGAAATGGAGGGACTTGCAAGGACGGCCCTCAGGACCGACAGGTCCATGTCTGACGTTGCAAAGAACATGACGAAATACTCGCAAGAGCTGTCTAAGTCATTTGCAGTGCCTGCCAAAGTCATCTCTGCAGACATGGCAAAGGCAATGAAGGATCTTGCACACTTCGGTCACCTTGCCGACAATGAGTTGGCAGTCACTGCTGCATTTGCCAACAAGCTCGGAGTGTCTGTCGACAAGTTGACGACCATCATGGACGCCACGAAGACATACGACCAGACTTCAGAGTCTGTATCAAAGCTCAACGAGACCTTAAACACAAACATCGACGCCACAAAGCTCATGATGTTGGCGGAAAAAGGTGGAGGAGCTCAGCTCGAGTACCTCAGGTCTGAACTTAAGGCGGCGGGAAAAGATCTAGGAAACCTCGACTATTTCCAAAGAAATCTCATCAAGTCTACAAATTTGCTCTCTGACGACCTGATCAACTCAGCACTTGCAAACAAGAACAATGCCGTCTCCATGCAGAAGATGAGCGAGGCTGCCAACAAGGTCACAAACAAGACATACGAGCAGAAAGATGCCCTCAAAGACCTTAAGAAGGAAATTGAGAAGCGTCCCATGGAAGGCATGCTTGGTGAGGGCGGAATATTCGACAGACTCATGCAAGGATTTTCGATGGGCATTGAACGATCGCCCATCTTCATGAAACTGATGATGAACCTGAGGCAGATCTTCAGGGACGTCTATTGGGCAGGATACAGGATGGGTCAGATGTTCGTCGATTTCTTCCCGGGTGTCAAGGACATCATCGAAGGACTTGCCGGCATATTCGATCCTTCAAGGTTCAAGAAGTTCTTCTCAGAGATTGAAAAGATATTTAAGGATTTCTCTGCCGAAGGAGGAAAAGACGTAAACGGTCTCCTCAAGAATCTTCAGGAAAACTTCTTGAATTTCTTTGACAAATCGTCTCCTGCAGGCCAAAAGGTCATCAGCGGATTTGAGAAGTTCTGGTCTGTCATCGCCGGCGTGCTCAACAAGGTCCTTGAGATCGTCATCGGAAAGATGGCAGACATCGTCAATGCAATAACAGACTTCCTCGTGAACCCAAGGATACCGTCAGGTGCAACAGGAGTCTTGAACGCTGTCGCCTCGCCCTTCCAGGACGCATTCAACGCCCTCGCCGACAAGCTTTGGCCGGCCGTCCAGAAGTTCTTTGGCGTCTTGTGGGACAAGGTGTCGGACTTTCTGATGAACGACCCGATGGGGCAGAAGATTGTATCCGGAGCGATTGCGCTCGTGCTCGCACCTGCGATTCTCGGCGGCCTCGCCAACGCCGCCGCGTCAGGCCTTTTCAAGAGCTTCTCGACGAAATTTTTTGAGGGACTCGCAACTTCGATAGCAAGCAACCAAGCAGGGCACCAAGCCGTCGGTGCTGCTACTGTTCATGCCACCGAAGGAGGACTCAATATCGAGCGCTTTCCGCGCCGCCCGAATCCTTCACCTGTTCCCCCAGGCGGAGACGTGCAAGGCCCAGCAAATCAAATGGCCAGCCAAGGAGCGGCCATCGGTGAGAAAATTAAACCGATGGAAGCTTTTCAAATGAATTTCGCCAAAATTGGTGCAAATTTAATCGGACTCTTTGGGGCTGTTGCCATTGGATTGGGTGCATTTAAAATTGCCCTCGAAATGGTGAAAGATGTTCCCCCACAGCAAGTAATTAGTGCAGGGATAGTCTTCGGTGCGGTCTCTTTGATGATGCTTCCCGCCTCCGCCATGGTGACTGCAATGAGCCTTGTCACACCTGCAGCTGTTGGTAATGCCCTCCTCGTCGCAGCCGCCCTCGGCGCATTCATGTTGGGTGGTTTAGGTGCTGCACTTGCAGGAATTGCAATTGTTGCCGCAGCCAAACCCAAGACAGAA
>Ga0214921_10002517_pt1 | contig 29667 bp, 24 predicted proteins | sample LL1505_MetaG_FD_177992 | JGI IMG/M metagenome (GOLD analysis project Ga0214921, IMG submission 177992) | Freshwater microbial communities from Lake Lanier, Atlanta, Georgia, United States - LL-1505 | ecosystem: Environmental > Aquatic > Freshwater > Lake | place: USA: Georgia | collected...
GAGAAACCCGCGACATCCGTCTTCCGGACACGCCCGGATAAACGCCGCACGGTCGTTTGTGCGTCGTCGGTTGAGTGCATGCGATTTTTCCACCTGCAGCTCGGCGATTTGTCGGTTTAACTCTGCAATCTGACGGGTTAACCCTGTGATTTGTCCGTCGATTTTTTTCGCCTGTATTTTGCCTTCAATGATGGGTTGAGTTGCCGGAAGGAGCGCGCGTTCGCTATCAAACAGGGTTTTTTCCCGATGTTCTTTCAACGGACCATTGATGAAAACCAGAGTGAATATTTCGCGAATATCCTTGCGGGACCATTCGTGGGAACAATCGGGGCTCATACATTTCACCGCGGATTCGTTCAATGCGTAGGTTTCACAGCATGTCCGGCAGCATTCATAAGAACAATACGGACATTTGATGGGTAACCGTGAAGACCGATTCAATGAATCGGCGCATATCTGGCAGGTCGCGACGACTTTTTTAGTACGGGATTTCGTTTCGTTGAGGCTCATTGTTTTATTTTATAGTATAGATTAGAATATATACTATAAATCGATTTTATGCGAACCTCGTTATTTTCTCATTTTATCCAAAATATCCCGGTATTTAAAAATGCATCGGGATGACAGGCTCGGCAATCCTCGGGCTTTCATCCCGGCGATTTCTTCGACCCGCGGTTTCACGCAATCCTGTATCGCCCGTAAAATATCGGGATTGCTCGTCAGTAACAAAAAGAGGTTCTCTACGATTTCGTCGACTTCATTCCCTTTATCTTCTTCCATCACAGTCGCATCGACAATCCTCTGAATACTCACGACGACGGATTTGACAGTATCCATCGAGACCACACCCGATTTGACGAGGTTTGTAATGAATACCGCCGACGCCTTTCGCTTGTCGTTCTCCTTGTTATAATTACAGAACTCGTCGTAATTCTTTGATTGGTCCACATACCGAATCGCAGTCATTTTATCCGCAAACCCCTCAATAAAATCTTTCAAAATATTGACAAAAAACTCTGGGAATACCTCTAACAGAGATTTGTATAACCTGGCATATATCTCCGAAAAAAACTTGTTCGTACTGGCAATCTCGAAAATGATGGTCGCGATTTTACAAATGGATTCTTCTGGTGATTCTTTCGACGTCCCCTCTTCCACCTGAGATTCTTGTATCTCCCGGATTTTGGATATAATAATCGCATGATGTGTTTCGTAATTCTTCTCAGATATTTTATTCAATGAGATACGAATGTCATTCATTAACAGTTCGACACCCGACTTTTTTTCGATGACTGTCTGTTTGAACCCCGGATTAAACTCGGGGACCTCTTTCTCAAACGGAGATTGCCTGCGAGGTGCACGCTCCTTCTGTTTTTTATCCATGGAAACCCCGAACAACCGTGAAAGCGTGTGTATGACGTCCTGCACTTCCTTTGACAATAAATATTCTGCAAAAACGGTTGAGGCGGCAATTCTATCATAATCGGCAAGTTGGTATTGAACGCAAGACATTACGATAATACAATAAATGCATTTATATTTATTTACATATAAAGATATTAAACGTATAAAAATAATATAGATATGAGTTCTGCCAAATGGGACGACTTCGTTACGGATATGGATGTATTAAAAGGGATTTATGAATACGGTTTTGAAAATCCCAGCGAAATCCAACAGAAATCCATACCCGTAATTCTTTCGAAAAAGGATGTGATAGCTCAGGCTCAATCCGGAATGGGAAAAACCGGTGCGTTTACCATAGGAACCTTAGGGGTGATTGACGTGACCCTCTCGAAAACCCAGGCATTGATTCTTGCGCCTACCCATGAACTGGTGAATCAAACCTATTCTGTGGTGAAATCTCTGGGGTCTTCCATATCCGGATTAGTCGTAAAAACGCTGATGGGCGGCTCTCCCATAAACGACGATGTCGAAAGTATAAGAAACCAGTGCCCGCATATCATCGTCGGTTCTGCAGGACGAGTGTATGACATGTTTCGCCGGAAATATATTTCGGGTAGGGATATCCGAATCATGGTGTTGGATGAAGCCGACGAAATGTTGTCGAAAGGATTCAAAGAAACCATATACAGCATATTCCAATTTATGAATACCGAAATCCAGGTTGCCCTTTTCAGTGCGACTTTACCCGAGGAAATCATGGCCCTCACCGACAAGTTTATGCGAGACCCCGTAAAAATTACAATGGAGGCAGTGAAACTGAACCTCGACTGTATCACACAGTACTATGTGGCATTGAGAAACGACAACGATAAATACGACACCCTGAAAGACCTGTTTTCGGCCATCAGTGTTTCCCAGTGTATTATCTATTGTAACAGCGTACAACGAGTTACGCAGTTGTATAATGCGATGACCAACGAAGGGTTCTCAGTATGTTGCATACACAGTTCTATGGATAAGTCGGACAGAGAGCGCGAGTTCAAACAGTTTCGAACGGGTGCCTATCGTGTGATGATATCCTCTGATTTAACCGCCCGTGGAATTGATATTCAACAGGTGAGTATTGTCATCAATTTTGATATTACCCCCTGCGTGCATAAATATCTGCACCGTATTGGACGAAGTGGAAGATGGGGACGCAAGGGGGTCGCGATTAATTTTGTCACCAAATATGATGTCGAAACCGTGAAACGCATCGAACGCCATTACAACATAAATATGAAAGAGTTGCCTTCGAGTTTTTCTGGAATCATTTGTTGATTTCACATTGAAAACACCGATGTTAGACAGCAACAAATACTTAAAAATAAAATTATATATATGATAATGCTTACATTTCTTAAGTTTTCATTTACTATTATCAATTTATCACATATAAAACACATTGATATTCACCCGAATAAATATGATATTCATTTAAGTGATAATAAATTAAAGGGCAGTTATAACTTTTTAAAAATCGGTGATTTATCTTCAAAAAGTAGTAAAATAGAAATATCAAACATTACCCATCCATATGATTATATTAAAATGACGAATTGGATAGAAAACATTCATTCATAATGAGCGTTTTAGAGAAACGCGTTGCTCTAAATGACGACTTTATTCGTTATTATATATCTTTAATGTCTTTCTTCTTGTATATTTCTTATTATTCAGTTTATTTTATAGTAATCTTTATTATAAGCATACATAAAGTATTTTTCATAATTGGTTGGTTTTATTTTATCTATTGATGATTTTACACATCCATCTAATGCTGTAAAAGTATTTGGTTTATCCAACTTGATATAATGTTTCATTTGATTAAAGAATTGTTCTATACTATTTAAGCGTGGACGATAAGGGCAAGTATGTTTTCAATTTTCGTCCTTCACCTCTTGAATAACCAAAAAAGAAGAGGAAAAAGTAAGACCATCGTAGGTGAAATTCTTACTATTGATTTTACATTTTTTCTTATTTTTTGCCTAATAAAATGGGCGTTTTAAATGAGAAAAGGTGTAAACTGGGACAGAATCATTACATTTTCTACATAGCATTCTTACACCTTTTCTCATTTAAAATTCCGATTATTTAATGCGTAAAAATATATATTATATATTAAATATATAATATATATGAATCCTTCTGTTTTAACAGTTTTTAAATCGCCATTTGAAAAGAAAAGATTAGGAAAAGATTATGATGGTGGTTATATTATTGCTGAAATACCTAATATAAAATATACAACATTACTTGCAGGTGGTATAGGAAATGATATTTCGTTTGAAGAAGATTTTATAGAACAATACGCAATAGATAACGCATATGCTTTTGATGGAACGATAAATAAATTAGAAAAAGAAAACAGTAAGATTACATTTATTCAAAAAAATATAGGTTTTAGTAATGATAACCAAAATACAAATTTACACGATATTATAGATGTAAATGAGTGTATTTTTGTAAAGATGGATATAGAAGGATATGAAATACCTTGGATTTACAGTTTAAGCGACGAACAAATGAATAAATTTGAACAAATCGTAATGGAATTTCATTTTCCGTTTAATGAAGAAGAAATAGAAGTATTTGATAAAATAAATAAAAATCATTATTTAATTCACTTTCACGGAAATAATTGTTGTGGTATTAGAAATCATAATGGAGTTATTATTCCAAACGTTTTTGAATGTACCTACTTACATAAAAAATATTTTACAAACCCTCCTGAATTAAATAAAGAATTAATACCAAGTAACTTAGATATGAGAAATATTGCATCAAATGATGAAATTTATATAAATTATCCTCCTTTTGTAAATTAAATAATCGGCGTTTAAATGTCTAAAGGTGTAAAATAGAACCTTCTTTATGATATTGTTAATTTAACCATTTTGCGTTTTCCAAACCTTGTAGCCACAATTTATAGAATATATTCTGCAAATAAATTTGATATTACTTCGATGAGATTGGCTCAATACCATTTTTCAAAAACGCATCATTCAATCTCTCACAAAAATCGTTGAATAATAAATATCCTCCGTCCGTAAAATCCCTTACCACTGGAACGACCATAAACCTCTGATTTGCACTATCTTCCGTATATAGTTCAACTTTTAATTCACATGATTCGCCGGCCTTTCCGACGATATCCATTTCTATATCAATGTACCATGTGGAATCGCCTGAAGAATAATCGCGTTTTATGCGAAACGATTCTACACTCGGTTCTACGGACATAATAATACGATTCACCATATCAAACGGGGAATGTACTGAAAATCGTCTATAGTCGGTTAATCCCGATGGAACGGGTCCAGGCAATCGGGATGCGGTGACTGGCAAAAGTGGTACGGACTTACGATACGATAGCATCGTCGGTTCAGTCTGTTTCATAATGTCAAACGCATCGGGTTCGAATGAATCTAATAACGAATTACTCATATGTAAAACGGGGGTTGGTGTTGCAGTGGGTTGAGTGTGCCGTATAGTCGAGGGCGACGCCGACCGGGTTCGACGTCTGGGTGAGGAAGACTTAGAACGCCGTCTGGCAGATGGGGACGCCGACCGCACGCGTCTTTTAGTTCGAGTTCCGCCGTATCTCATTTTATAGGTTCTCTTGTTCCTATCTTTTCCTCTCCGTATTGACAACTTTAATTTTTTCATTATACAATACAATCACAAAATATATCATCGTAGTGAGAACATTACAAAATAAACTTGACACGTTCTATCCCAAGAAAAATATCAGGATAGGTTTCAAACAGGAAATCGCGGAGTTTCTTTTGAGAACTCTCTTGGCTATAATTTTCGCCCCACCACTTTTTCGGGGATATTTTGTATCGACGGTTCAAGAGGGAGGTCACCGCAGACCGAAGTGTATTCTCATCCTTGAATAATTCGCCCGTCTCATAGTTGATATATTTTGAACCACATATAATGTTCTCATTCATGATTACGGGAACATCTTTCGTTAAACATTCGGCGACCACCCGCGGGGAAGCGTCGTATATGTTTGGAACAAACAACATCCGGGATTCATGCATTTTTGCCTGTAGGATGTTCCAGTCCAACCATTCGACCACTTCAAGTTTGTCCCCGTATTTTTCCTCTAAACCGCAGCCGGTTCTCCCTACGACCAATCCCTTCATATTGAACTCGTTACACATAATGGGAAAACATTTCAGAGCCAAATCAAAATTGCGGTTTACGGCGTTCCATCCGTTCAACGGGCACGTATCCGAATCTTTGCAACAAATATATAAAAAATCGTACTTTTTACTCCGGGCGTTGCCGTCGTCTTCACTGGTATAAAAGTCGGATTCACTTATGTCTATCCACCGGTTTTGGGAGGTGAATCCGTAGTTCTCTGGGTCTTTTACACAACATAGCCAGTCGCGGATATTCTCGGTATAATTAAACGTATCCTTTCTTTCGTATTCTCCTTCAGATTCGTCCATGAGTTCACGGTTCGGAAACGTTTTATAGGCGGTAATTCCAATGATTTTGACACCTTTTGCAACATATTCGTGATATCGGTCTTCTGCCTCCTTTTCCCGGAAAAACCCGGTCACTGCAACCACAGGAACTATCTGGTCGGTCTCGTCCGTGAAATATCGAAATGGAAACATGCGGTGTTTGGAATCCTTAAACCTCTGAATGTATTCATTTAAAGCTTCTGTCTCTGTAAATGATTCTTGATACCCCGGTTGAATGATAACGAAAAAGACGAGAACACAAAACGCCCCGACGAGAACGAGGTATAGCCGTTTCATTATAAAATATCAAAATATAAAATATACACCCCGATGTTATGAAATAGGATGATTTGCGTTTCATAAAAAAAGAATATATATGCGCGGTGTGTATAATGTTCTCCTACTTTTCTTTTTCAATGACGTCAAAACCTCCGTCCGAGACCGACCCTTTTCTCCTACCCATACAACATTTAGACCCGAGTCAGCGGTTTATTCTCAACGACGTCGTCTCTCAGGATCTGGAACTCACTGTGACAGACCCCTCATGCAACTCCATGTATTCCTATCTCATGAATCCTAAAACCCCTTTCGAAGAATCCGTCATTCGACAATGGAAAGGGTCCTATACAACGAACATTGATTTTTTAGAAGAAACCCAGGCGGTCATACAAAATATGGGGGAAATGAAAGAGAGCCTGCATGACCCCGATTATTCCCCGAACCATGACACCCTGATGGAAATATGGAAGGATACGAAAAAGGACCCTTATTTTTTAGAACGGTATTCTTACATGGAAATCGACATGTTTAAATGGGTCAATAAAATGCCGAGTTTCCTACAGGCCATTTCCATTGTGAATATGGGGTCTCCCATAATGAGTTTTTTAATCCCGTTTGTGCTCTTTTTACTCCCCTTTATCATTGTAAACATGCAGGGACATCCCGTCACCTTTTCCACATATATTCAAGTTCTCAAAGAAATCAGCAGAAACCATTTTATCGGTAAAATGATACACAATGCCGAGAACATCAATTTCCAGAATGTCGTCTATCTCTTCGCCCTCATCGGACTTTATGGCTACCAGATATACCAAAACTACATCGCATGTTGTCGATTCTATACCAATATTAATAAAATAAATGAGAACATCTGCGAATTACAGAGATATCTGGATTACACCCTCCAGAATATCACTGTATTTTCGGCGATTCTCAAAGATAAGCCTACATACGACCCCTTTTTAAATAGATTGAAAGAAAATGGGTCCCGCCTAAAGGATTTGCAAGGACATATTCAAGGGGTGCGACCGTTCAAAGCCGCGATTTCTAAGATTAGTGAAATTGGTACTCTCCTCGAATGTTATTATGAGATACATTCAAACGTCGAATACGGCGAATCCATCCTGTATTCGTTCTCGTTCTATGGATATATAAAGAACCTATGGAATATTTTTGAGAACATTCAACGGAAACGCATCAGCATGGCTTCGTTCCGCGATGCATCCAACAACCTCGTCATAAAGGACCAGTATTATCCTCCGTTACTGGATGAAAACTATGTGACAAACGACGTTGTCATCGGGAAAAATATGGTGGTTACCGGACCGAATGCCGCTGGAAAAACGACCTATCTAAAAACTACAATGTTGAATATTATTTTTTCGCAACAGGTCGGATGTGGATTTTATGCCGGATGTAAAATGAAACCCTACACCCACCTTCATTCCTATCTGAATATTCCTGATACCTCGGGACGCGACAGCCTGTTCCAAGCGGAATCGAGGCGGTGCAAAGAGATTATCGACGACGTTCTCAAACCGGACGAGAACCCGGGGTCACGACATTTCTGCATTTTCGATGAACTCTATTCGGGGACGAACCCCGGAGAAGCCACAAAATCCGCATATGCCTTTTTAGTTTGGTTGGCAGAAAGGGGGAACGTCGATTTTATTTTGACGACCCATTACACCGATATGTGTAGCAAGATTAAAAAATCCCCGGCGGCGCGAATATGCAACTGGAAAATGGATGCCAAAGAATCGGTGGGTGGAGAGAACATTGAATATACCTATAAGATTGTGAAGGGAGTCTCGAAGATACAGGGGGCCATCAAAGTTCTCCGTGCAATGAATTATCCACAGGAAATCATAGACAACATTCTACAGTTTGATGTATCGAAACCCGATAAATAAATGTCGGGTCGCGAAATACATTACGACAAATGTAATAAACGGATTACAAAATATATTGTATATGACAACCTATTTTGTGTGTGATACCTACGGCAAAGATACGAATGCCGGAACCACAGAGGAATCCCCTTTTAAAACCGTACAGCGGGGTGCCGATGTCGCCCAACCCGGGGACACGATTCTGGTACAACCCGGGATATACCGTGAACGTGTCGCACCTCCTCGCGGGGGTTCCTCTTCCTCCCTATCCATCATCTACAAATCCGTCAAACTCCATGGCGCCATTCTCCGCGGTTCCGTTCCATGGGTTCCTAGAAACTGTCTATCTGGAAACATTTATTACGATACGTTGGACCCCGCACTCTTTACAGATAATTCGTCGATAGACGGCGCGAACCCGTTTCTTATACCGTTCAGTGTGACTCCTTACGGCAGAGACGGGCGTCCCGAACGGGCATACGGGAACACCCGTGCGGATAGCACCGTTTCATATACTCTCGGACAAGTCTTTGTCAATAACACGTGGATACTCCAGTGTCCCAGGATGACCGAAATGCAGAAGACTGCGAACTCGTGGTATTACGACATGTCGTCGAACCTCCTGTATGTCAATCTAGACCAGCCGATTGAATACTGTCAGATAGAGGTTACGAACCAACGCCGTATATTTGCGCCCCACAAACGACAGTTGGCCTATATCGTCGTCGACGGATTTATTATAGAACGGTGTGGAAACAACTACCCGAACCAGTTTTGGACGACCCCTGCAAACCAACAGGCGGGAATGATTGGAACGCGTTCAGGGAGGTACTGGAGCATCAAAAATAATGTCATTCGCCACGCCTCGGGGGTAGGCATCGACTGGGGCAACGAAGGCAATTCCGCGCAGGATTTGGAGAAGGGTTTTAACGGACTTGCATCGGGGTCATACGGACATCTCATTCAAAACAACCGGATATGTGATAACGGGGCCGCCGGAACAGCCTCCTATATGGGAAAAAGCTTTTCATTTATAAAAAATCGGGTCGAACGAAACAACACGCTGTTATTTTCCGGAAGTCGCCGGTGGGAGAGTGCGGGGGTAAAAGTCCATTGCCCTACAAACTCTATCCTTATGGATAACCTCGTCCGAAACAACTACTGCCATGGAATATGGAGCGACCAAGGCGCCGGAAAAAACAGCGTTTTTTCGAATAACAGGGTCTTAGATAACCGTGGCAACGGGCTCAATTTTGAATTGGGGTTGAATACGTCGGGCATCGTCACAAACAACATTTTCGACGGGAATGCCTACAATGTGTATTTCGCGACTTCCGGAGGATGTCAAATCGTTCATAACCTCTTTCTGTCTTCGAAAAAAGGGGACCTATACACCGGTCTTTTCGACCGTCCCGACAAATGGGACAGTTTGAAGATAGAGATATATTACAACCTTTTTACTACGTCGCCGACCTACCTGGCACTCACCATGCCGAATGTCATATGCAGCCGGTTTATGAATTACAATCAATATTCCATCGACGGTAGGCTCGCAGTGATTCAAGGGTCGACGCCAAAGGTTATGGTGACGTCTTACTCCCTGGAACAATGGAAAACGGTATGGCAAGAATACAACGATGCGAACCGGGATGAAAAAAGTGTGGTTTCTATGATAAATGCGAGAACCGAGGTCACTGACGGCGACGGCGACGAAGAGTTTTTGATTCACTTGAATATTGAACCGTGTGTGTTTCCATTCATTGACCGCATGAACTTATTCGACTATTTTATGAATGCATGGACGAATACGAATTGTATTGCCGGTCCGTTCTCGACATTGACGTCTGGGAGTCAAACGATAAGAATTATGCTTTAATTATACACCGTAATTAGCAAAACCATTTTCAATATCACTGTAAGACGCCCGTTGAACCCCTACAGAAGGTTCGAAAGCATACCATTTGTCGACGGGTTGCAATACCTTCCACGATTGGTCCGTATAATAGTTGCCCCATTCTCCGGTTTTCATATAGTTTGCCATATCCCTCTCGTATATTTGTAAGAGTTTCGGAATATAGGACCGTTTGATGAGATACGCAGAAGTGGTCTGGGATTCCTCGATTTTTATGATTTTTTCGGGGGAGTCCGTGGTAATGCGGGTATCCGTGGACCGCGAGGTATTGTGTCCCAACATTAAAACATCCCATGATTTGACGTTTGTGAAAAAGACGGACAACATACGGTTGCAATATTCCATGTCTTTTATATAAAAGTCGTCTTCGCATATGAGAATGTTTTCCCCGAGATTTTCCTGGTATGCCCGATTCAATGCTGTAATATGTGACATAAGACAACCGACTGCCCCATTGTCGGGATAATAATGGGCGGCGATTCGATGGATACGGGGTTCATCTTTTTCGTTGAAATTATCTAAATATTGTTCTTTTCGGTCGTGTCGTTTATTAAGATTGATATAATAGATGGCGTCGATGGTGGTATCTAATGGTTTGCGCGTGTTATCGAAGCCTTCGACTGAAGGAGGTGAGAACGACGCATACAAAAGGGAGAACAAAAGGATTGCGAATAAAACATATATTATCATTTATATTATGAAGTGATATAAATGATAGTGGGGAAGATTATAGTGGTTTATCCAGGGAAAGCAAGAACAATATAATGATATAACCCAGGCAATATTCTTGCCCTTACCTAAATGTAGCGATGCGATAGATAGGATGAAATCGACATGGTTCTCCCATATACTATGTAGGTTAATTCATCCTTGTAAAAATCATAGAAGAGTATTTCTTTTTTGTCCTTCCGGTTTTTTTTCTCTTGTTTCTCTTGTTTCTCTTTGTTTTTCTATATCCACCTTTATTATGTGGTCGCGGAGGTATGTATGCCCATTCAGACGGGCTTTGTATATATCTATCTATTTCTGTAGAATTGTCTCGAAGAAAAGAAATAAACGCGTCTCGATGAGTAAAGTATCGTTCGTTGTCCCTTGGAAAATCTGTCATTATCCTATGTATTAATGCATCTGTACTCGGGAAAACCCGAGAAAAATCGTCACCTAATATAAACGTTCCTAAAATTTCTCGAAGGTTTTCTATATTTAGATACCCGTCTATTCCACGGTTTTCGATTTCATACTCGATAGTTGGTATAATGCGGTCAATGTTATAAACTCCATGTTGAAATTCAGGAAGAGGTGGTCTTGGTGGCCTTTGTCTAGGGGATGGAATTCGTATTCGTATAGGAGAAGGGGATGGAATTTGTCTTTGTCTATGGGATGGAATTCGTATAGGGGATGGACTTCGCATTCGTATAGGGGGTGGAATTTGTCTTTGTCTATGGGATGGAATTCGTATAGGGGATGGACTTCGCATTCGTATAGGGGATGGACTTCGTCTTCGTCTAGGGAATGGACTTCGCATAGCAGGTGGTGATGGTAGTGGTTCTCGAGGGAATGATGATTCTGGTTCTAGACGTGGTGGTGATGGTGGTGGTAGTCGAGGTATCACTAGTTCACCTCTTACTAGCCGAGGAAGAGGTCTTCGTATCGTGAGTGGAGGTCCTAGTTGCTCTCTTAGTCCCTGAGGAGGCGGAGGTCGCTCATTGCTCATTATATTATACTGTTATATTATATTTGGGAAAATGTATGAAAAATTGAAAACTGATGGATTTTGAGTTTTTAACATTTCAAACGCCGGATTAGTTCGTACAATTTTATTTTGAAAACCCAATAACCGATTTTTAAACTCTCGGCATTTCCACCTTTTCCACAGTGGTGTTCATGAGAAGTGGACAATGCAATATTGAATGAGTGTAGGGTTTAATTATTCAGGAAGGTTTTAAATGGTTTCATGATATTCAAGTGTTATATTTCAAATATATTTTTATTTTTACTCGTAGTGGCATGTATTCCAAAACAATAGGGATTCATTAAAGCAAACGCAGATTATGATTGATTGAATCGTCTGCGATGCCTTTTTAAAGTTCGTCTTTTTGCCTTTTTTTCTCCACCCAAGGAGTTCGTTCGGCGCCTGGACCTACTCCGGGACTTACTTCGAGACCTACTTCGACCCCTAGTCAGGGACATAGTTCTCTGTAGTCCAGTGTCAGGTTCTTTGGTTCCTAAAACAATAGTTAACATATAACCACAGGTGTCTTCCTCAGCATGTAATTTTCTAGGAAATAATACAAACATTCCACATACGTTGTGCTCAAATAAAGTATCATCATCTGGAATCATTCCTTTCTTAATATTCATATAACCCCAATTGCATTCACCGCGACCATTCGAGTCTTTTACAATGAATTCTTTTTCCATGTTGTCTGTTTCCTTATTGTATGTTTCCGTTTTGTCCACGATTAATACCACGTGTCCCTTATCTACATCCTTGGGATTCCGGCAATGGTAAGCTCCATAATAACCCTCTGATAAATAGTGTCTCAATAAACGTACTACCAACGTTGGATAAAATAGTCCTTGTGCTTTTAGGTACTTCACTTCATCAATGAACTCAACGGAAAACTCCTCATTAGGACCATTTTCAATGATCTGGTCCGTAACCTGTTTATCCATTCGGTGTGAAAATAGCTGTAGTTCTAATTCACCACTACGCATATCAACCAATATCTGTATAATAAACCTAGAAATACTATTGTAAACATCTCTCCAGCGTGTATGTATATAACCATATCGGTCATCCATCAATAATAACCTTTTCACAAAGGTATACACAAAATCTTCATCCGTAGGCATGGATTCTAATTTACGTATCATTTCTTTTAGTATATAAAATGTATTGCCGCCATTTCTCTCGTCAAAAACTACTCTATTTCCGTCTTCGTCAACTAGATATCTGATTAGACCTTCAGTTATAGTGGGAGTCGTGTCTATTTTTGTTTGAATTGCAAAATTAAATAACAGAAGATGAAACGCTCCTGAAAATAGTTCATAATTCCGGGTTTCATGATCCATATCATGCGGATAACCACGATAATTTAAAAATGTAGTAATTTTAAAGTTTTTTTCATTATAAAAGAAATCTATGCTGGATACAGAAACTATCCTATAATAGTGAAAGAGTGTTCTTCTAAGAAGTCGGGCAATTACCATATTCCAACAGCTTCCTCTTTTTTGGCACGAGACGCTGTAAGAACAACCCCTTTCGACTGCGGGTCCTTCGCTATCAATATCACTCATAATATATAGGTATAAATAAATTATGAATATGTGTTACACAGTTGAAGAACTCAAATCTTCGCTGGTATAAATTATATGGCAGGTCAATTGTTTGTCGAGTTATACCTTGTGATATTTCTTCGTTTTTCGATACGGTCGATGGTTTAACTCTTTTCGCTGGCTGCGGCGCCCACCCCGACTCCGGGACCGACTCCGGGACCGACTCCGGGACCTACTCTGGGACCTACTCCGGGACCTACTCCGGGACCGACTCCGGGACCGACTCCGGGACCGACTCCGGGACCGACTCCGGGACGACGACCGCGCAACCGCAGAAGAACCTATATCACGAGACGTTGTGAGTGGTTCAACCCCCGTCGTTTCCATATCACCATATACAATACCTTCCATTCTAATACAATGCCTCCTATCTGGATGTCTTAATTTGGTGGGGAGAATAACTGTAATTCCACAATTGGGAGCAATATAACTTTTTCGAACTAAACTGTTCACAATAAACATATAGTCTATTGTCGTTTCGCTTTTCCCATGCGAGTTTTTTATTATATAATGCGTACGAGTTTCTCCAGTGATAACAACCACATGTCCGGAAATAGTTTCTTCCGTTTCATCGCGATGGCATTGATATAGACTGGTATAACTTTGCGATAGACCAAAACTGCATAATTGTTTCATTTTTGTCGTCAAACTTTCACGAACGTCGCTAGATATTCCGAGACTTTTTAATTTTTTGCCCGCCTTTTGCGACATCGTTTCAATTTCTAAATGAGTCTCTAGAAATACGTTTGAAAACATTTCTATTTTAAGTTCCGGGTCATTAGACAACCTGTGAATAAACTCATATCCTGCACGAATAAATGGGTCATCTTTGTAATCGGTGTATTCCCCTTCGATATTCAATATTTTTACAAATATTCTATGCTTAAGGTTTGTATTATTTCGGCAATATTTGATAAGTGCCGATAATATTTTTTGAACGTTTCCGCCTTTCGTTCCATCGGGGTCACTCGTTCTACCATATTTCTCTTTACGTTTTTTATTGTATGCAATTGCTAAATTGAAAAAATACAGGTATATCATTGCAGAAAAACATTCATAATATGTCACACTAGGGTCGCGGTCTCGACTGTCATAAATGGCCAGAATAATATCAATATTTAATCGGCATTCGTTATAAAAATAATCATGCGTGGTTACCGAGGGTATATTGTAAAAGGTATATACAAGCCGTCGCATCACTCTTGCGATGGCATGTGCAAAACACGTACCACGGGTCTGACAAGATATGCTACATGATGGTTCTCTTGACAATTCTGGAAACCTTGCGACTGCCTCTTCCATATAGTATAGACGGATTTAATTATTTATTTCAAGAGGAGAGAACAAAGGATAAAGTGTAAATGTCTAGCGAGTTGTTATCTACAATTATCTTTTGAAAACCCAATAACCGCACACGCAATTCTCTTTCCGGCGTTACCCGTTTTCAAACTTTCGGCATTTCCGCCTTTTCCACAGTCGTCTTCATGTTCGTGAATAATTAACCCCCTACCGATTATATTAGACTTGGTTCCTCTAAGTTTAATGACATTATCATAAAATGTATATTTGGCGTCACCTTTATGGTTTGCCGTTATATTGCCTAAATCACCGACATGTCTTTTGCTCATACCAGGACATCCGTGGGTATTTCCATACGGATTAAAATGAGAACACATACTATTACATTTATCAGTTAAATCTCCTGCTTCATGGACATGAAATCCATGTAATGAATCTGGGTTCAATCCGATAATATTCAAATCGATTTTTACCCTGTTATTCGTTAAATCTTCACTAAATTTAACGTATCCGTTAATACGGTCATCGTTAAATACAGCAATCGCATATACCGGTTTATTTGCCATTATATTATATAAAATACAATAAAACACAGGTTTAATTTATTTGTAATAATATAATATAATGAAAACTAAAAAAAGAAATGTATCAAAACGAAATGGAGGAAAATGGAGTGTAAAATATAAGAAAAGTATCGATTGTAAGCATCCAAAGGGATTTTCGCAAAAACAGCATTGTAAATATAGGAAAACCCATAAAAATACTCGAATTATTTAGACCTCTTAACATAAGACAAAATATAAAACCCGCGAAAATAAATCAATCCATTTTAATCCAAATAATTTCAAAAATATACATATCATTGGAGGATGCTAATGCCTTTTTTTATGAGTGCGGCGTTTTTTTCCACCGCGACTCTTTGACCGAGTCTCGCGGGGACTTCCACGGGGACTTCGGGCGGGACTTCCACGGGGACTTCGGGCGGGACTTCCGCGGGGACTTCGGCCGGGACTTCCGCGGGGACTTCCGCGGGGACTTCCGCGGGGACTTCCGCGGGGACTTCGGCCGGGACTTCCGCGGGGACTTTTGCCTGTAGTGGATGTTGGTTCAATACCTTGCGCGGCAGAACGACGCATAGATTCCTCCTTTAAACTCAACCGCGTTTCAATCTCTGACATTTCCATGTGTCCAGTAACAATATCTCTCATCATATCACATACAGTATCTTCCGGATGTCTTAATTGTGTCGGTAAAAAAGTCGAGATTACACATTTATCATCCAATTTTATGCTTGTTGTTGTAACCTTATCATCTGTAATATGCATAAACCCTACATCCATACATTCATACCCCCATGAGTTTTTTACATTATAAATATCGTATTTTTTTCGTTTTTTTTCTACCGGCTCTCGACCCACAATTAACACAACGTGACCATTCGTATGACCCGATACATCGTTCATTTTGCAATTATAAGGACATGTATATCCATGGTCTAGAGCATAATTACACAGTTGCATTACACTGTCTGTAAGAGTATCTTTTACAACTTCTATTTTTTTTATATCCATCGTTTTTATTGGTTTCACGAGAACACCGACCTTACGCATTTTAGCAACCGTATATTCAAGCATGTACCGCATATCCTTAGCATATTTAAAAGAATTGCTTCTAAAATGTTCTATTACGAGCTGTGGATCGTGATTCGCGGTATAAATAAAAAAATATACCGCCCGAAGAAGTGGTTCTCGTCTAAATCTTTCTAAATTTGATAGTTTTACCGATACATTTGTTGCAATTAAAATAATTAAAAACGAGTCATAATCTACTAATTCAGTTTGACATATCATTAACAATATTTGATTTGTATTTCCGCCATTCAATCCATCAATGTCCTTTGGCAGGTGCATTTTTATATTTGTATGAATCGCTAACTTGAAAAAATAAAGGTATACTATTGCGGAAAAATATTCGTAATAATCGTAATATGCAGTTGGGTCTTCTCCTTCCATATGACTGGCTTCAATAATTTTTTCGAGGTTTAAGTTGTCCTCGTGGTAGAGCCATTCTTTACTGGTTTTCGAATGTATATTATAAAATGTATAGATAAGTCTTCGCATAAGTCTTGCGATGACATGGGCATAACATGTGCCATGGGTTTGTTTAGAAATGCTATCAGACGGCTGTCTTAACGGGGGGAAACTTACAATTCCCTTAACACTTTCCGGTTCAGTCTCCATATATAATATATATGGATTTATAGTGCCTCTCAATCCATTATTTTTTCGCAATTTAACTTCAGAGGCGGCGTTTTTTTCGGGTCTTTCCACCTGCTTTTTCTCCGCTGTGACTCCGTGAGCGAGACCTTCCTGGACTTCGACCGGGACTCCGTGACCGAGGTCTTCCTGGACTTTTGCCGGGACTTCCGCGGGGACTTCGCGGACTTCTTTTCGCCAGAGATTTAGACCTTGGCCTCGGTTCCGTTTGTTCGAGACATGCAATATCTCGCATCCTGTCGCGAACGCGAGAATCCGGATGATGCAACACAGTAGGTAACACCGCCATGATTCCGCAATTGTCACCTAGCGTTTTAAATAATTTATGACTTAAACATCCATCTGTAATATGCATATTATGAATAAAGTCCGAAGAGTTTTTTATTTTATAACATTCATCTTCTTTATGAACGATTAATACGACGTGACCTATCGCGGCCTCTTCTTCCGCACAACCATACGTAGAATAATATCCGTGGGATAACCCGTAATCACACAGTTGAATAATTCTCTCTTTCAATGATTGTTTAGAACTTTCTTGTTTTATTCTTTTTGTCGCCAATTCTACATCATCCGTATCTTTTGACATAATCGATATAAGTTTCTCAAGCGTTTTAGCGCGCATCTCCGTGTAATTTCTCATGTATTGAAAAAAACAATGTCTAAAACTCTCTATTTTGAGTATTTCGTCTGTGGTGTCCGTATTTATTTGAGAAATAAAACGAAGCAATGCTTCCATTAACGGATGACCTTCGTATGCTCCCGCACCTAAAATAGAGATGACATCTTCCTTCTTTAATTCATTGAATTGAATGATTATCGGCAATATTTCGAACAAGTCTCCACCGGAATTATCTTCCTGGTCTGAATCCCCGGAATCGGAATATTCTTCTTTCATTCTTCTTTCTTCATCCAATAATTTATCATTTAGTTTGATTGCTAGATTGAAAAAGTAAAGGTATACGAATGCCGCGAAACATTCATTATAGTTGCCTAAACTATAGTTACGCATAATGTATTCAATATTTACATTTGTCTCAATATAAAAATCGTTTCTCGTGGTATCCGTATCTATATCATAAAATGTATAGATAAGTCGCCTCATAAGTCTTGCGATCACATGTGCGTAACATGTATCGCCGGTTTGACGCGAAATGCTAGACGATGGTTGTCTGAACCATTGCGAACGTACAATTGTCGATACGGACTCCATATATAATATATGCGGATTTATATGGCTTCCTTAAAAATATCCCTTTCGTAATTTAACTTCAGTTGCGATTCTTCGTTGTTTTTCTATGGGCGGGGCGTTTTCTATGGGTCTTTCTACTGCCACCCCGTGACCGGCTTCTGCTTTTTCTGCCCGGGCTTTTGCTTTTTCTACCCGGGCTTCTGCTTTTTCTACCCGGGCTTCTGCTTTTTCTACCCGGGCTTCTGCTGGAAGGTGTCTTGGGACTTCTACCTCTCGCGGACCTTGGTTCTTCTACTTGTACTACTCTTTTTTCTTCTGCTACTCTTTCTTTTTCTACTCTTCTTTTTTGTTCTTCTTCAGCTAATCTTTCTTCTTCAATTAATCTTTCTTGTTCATCGTACCAGTCAAACTCTATACTTGAAATGCGTCCATAAACAATATCATTCATTATATCACGTATATTCTTGTTCGGCTGTTGTGTTTTTTTAGGTAGCACGACTATTAATTGACAACCCGTATCATCTAGGTCTTGTATTTCAACGTAATTATTTCTAATATGCATTTCATCTACATCACCTACACATTCAGACCCCCACGAGTTTTTTATTTTATATGAAATAGTATCTGGGTCCATTATGGATGGTTCTCGTCCCACGATTAACACGAAGTGTCCCAAGTCGGCTTCTACATTTTGACAAAAGAAAGTGCATGTATATCCATTATCTAGCGCATAATCACATAGCTTTATTAACCCTACAGTAAGATCTGATGATTCAATATCAATGCCTAGCTCAGTTAATGTATAACGTGTGAGTTTTATCATACGTAGTTCAGAGTACGCATCATCAAAAAAATTATTTTTAAAACATTCTATTTGAAGGTGCGGATCTTCACCCGTGGCAGAAATAAAAGCATATACTGCACGAAGCAAATATTCGTCTTTATATTTTTCCGCTTTTAATGTAGATATAAAATGGCCATAGTCTCTTATCCATATTCCAGATATTATATAGAATATTTCATATACACTTCCGCCGTTCAATCCACCGTTTGTAGCACCAAAAGCTTCTATATTTATGTTTATGGCTAAATTGAAAAAATAAAGATATACTAATGCCGAAAAATGTTCGTAATAATTGTATATTGCACGTGATGGGCGTTCATGCAGCATATTTATATCTTCCATCTCCATGCCGCTATACTCAAAATATTTTTCTATATTCATGTTGTCTTCATCATAATATTCTTCGATACTGGTTTCGGAAGGTATATCATAAAAGGTATAAAGGAGTCTCCGCATACATCTTGCGATGACATGCGCGTAACACGTACTGTGAGTTTGATTAGAAACACTGTGTGACGGTTCTCTTAACGGTCTGCGATCTGTAATCCACCCCGACATATACAATAGGTGTATAAAATTTCTTTACGCCATAAGGCGATGTAATCACGAGTTCCAAAAAAGGTCTTACGAGAACATATGAGGGTTTATGAAGATACACCCAAAAACGGAATTATGGTGTTATTACTGACCCTCTAGGTTCTCTCATTTATTTTCTTCACTGTATCACCTTCCAAAATTATTAACTTGAAACATTGTTATAATTATGTTTGTCTCATTTTCTTTTTCGGACAGTGTAATACTTTTTATGGGCGCGGCGTTTTTTTAGGGTATTTTTACCGCCCAGTGAACGAGTTCTAAGGCTTCTGGTTTTTCTGTGCGGGCTTCTGCTTTTTCTGCCCGGGCTTCTGCTTTTTCTGCCCGGGCTTCTGCTTTTTCTACCAGGGCTTCTGCTTTTTCTACCCGGGCTTTTGCTGGAAGGTCTCTTGGGACTTCTACCTCTCGCGGACCTTGGTTCTTCTACTTGTACTACTCTTTCTTCTTCTGCTACTCTTCTTTTTTCTGCTCTTCTTGTTTCTTCTTCTTTAGCTTCTGCTATTCTTTCTTCTTCAGCTACTCTTTCTTCTTTATCAAACAACTCACTTATCCTTTTGTTAAACTCTATACTTGAACTGCGTCCATAAACAATATCATTCATTGTATCACATATAATCTCGTTGGGCTGTTTTATTTTTTTAGGTAGCACAACTACTAATCCACAATTTCCATCGTATATGTCTTCTAATTGAAGAGAATTACTTTTAATATTCATAAACCCTACATCACCTACACATTCAGACCCCCACGAGTTTTTTATTTTATAAATAGTTTTGTCATCTACGCTTTCTCGACCCACGATTAACACACCGTGTCCCAGGTCGGTGTCATCTTTACAAAAAAAAGGGCATGTATACCCGTGTTCTAGAGCATAATCACATAGCTGTCTTACCATTCGGCTAAGACGCGGTGTTTCAATAACAATATCTAGCTTAGTTAATTTATCATGTGTGTATTCTATCATACGTCTTACGGTTTTTACATCATTCAAAAAATTACTTTTAAAACATTGAAACTCAAGGTGCGGGTCTTCATTTGTGGCATAAATAAAATCATATACTGCTATAAGCAAATATTCGTGATCATATCTTTCCGCTTTCATTATAGATATAAAACGGTCGTAGCCCCCCCGTATCCATTCTTCACATATTCTAAACAATATTTTACATACAGTTCCACCGTTCAATCCATCGTTTTTATCCTTAAAAACGACTATATTCGTACGTATGGCTAAATTGTAAAAATAAAGATATACTAATGCAGAAAAATGCTCGTAATAATTGTATATTGCACGTGATGGGCGTTCATGCAGCACATTTATATCTTCCATCTCCATGCCGCTATACTCAAAATATTTTTCTATATCCATGTTGTCTTCATCATAATATTCTTCGATACTGGTTTCGGAAGGTATATCATAAAAGGTATAAAGGAGTCTCCGCATACATCTTGCGATGACATGCGCATAACATGTCTCGTAAGTTTGATTAGAAACGGTGAGTGACGATTGTCTTAACGATGGAAAACCTACAATTCTTGGAATGGGATCCATATATAATATATGCGGATTTATAGGGGGTCATTAAATTATTTTTTTCGCAATTTAACTTCAGTTGCGGGTCTTTTTTGTTTTTCTATGGTTGCTGCGTTTTTTATGAGTCTTTCTACTGCCTCCCCGTGACCGACTTCTGCTTTTTCTGCTCGGGCTTCTGCCGGGGCTTCTGCTTTTTCTGCCGGGGCTTCTGCTTTTTCTTCCGGGGCTTCTGCTTTTTCTTCCGGGGCTTCTGCTTTTTCTGCCGGGGCTTCTGCTTTTTCTTCCGGGGCTTCTGCTTTTTCTGCCGGGGCTTCTGCTGGGGGTTCTGCCGGGGCTTCTGCTTTTTCTGCTGGGGCTTCTGCTGGGGGTTCTGCCGGGACCATCTGAAATTAAGTCTCTAAACAAAACAGAGTTCGTTTCAGCATAGTCGTTTATCTTTACTAAATCATCCTCATTATACACTTTTAGTCGTTTTAGTTCATCTACTATATCTTTTATAAAAATTTGTGTAAGAGTTTCTGTATTCATTACTTCCTTTTCTTCTTGTTTTTTAAATTGTTCTATCCACCATTTACTCGCCAATTCGTTGATAAGTTCATCTTTATGGAACAACCTATCTAATTGTTTAAAAATTGGATCACAATTTTCTTCGATACATATGACTTGAGACGCACCACCCACCGACGTAACAAATCTTTCTAATACACCTTTTATACAACTCGTAGTATCTTGACCTAGATATTTTGGTTCATACGCATTTGCTGTCTCATCTAAAAAAATTCTTATGTAATGCTTTTGAAACTCTTTGTCTTCTTGTGAAAAAACAAAATAAATACTTTTAGCAATTAATTGTTTTAAATTAGGATCTAAATCAGGTCTTGATAAATCATTACAAGCCTTAATAAATACAGTATCAAATTTTTTTAATTCTTTTTCTCTATCTTTCCCAGTAAATAATTCTGTTATTTTAGTCATAAATGTAGTATGCACGTATGCACGAAACTCTGCACCATCACCTCTAAAATCATCAATTTGCCCAATTATTTCTAGATATTTTTTACGAATACTATCAAATTTAGCAAACGCTTTATGAATTTCAAAAGCAACAGCAACACCGGTGTTTGGTGCAATGAGAGCAGGATCACCTCTATATAAAGTGTTAACCGCATTTTCGTTTACTAATGATGATGGGTTTATTCCTGTTCCCGGTGTTCCTGGTTGTGCAAATACTTCCACAGGAGTAGTTCGTCTTAATAAACGAGTTTCTGAAAACATGTATTGCATATTTGTAACATTACCTACATCCCAACCATTTAAAGTTTGATCAAAAGCACTACATTCATAAAACATTTCACCCATATTTGTAACATTACTTACATTCCAATGACTTAAATCTCCATTAAACTCTCGACAAAAACTAAACATAGAATTCATATCTGTAACTCTACCTACATCCCATTCACTTAAATCTTCATTAAACTCTCGACAACCAGCAAACATATTACTCATATTTGTAACATTACTTACATCCCATTCACTTAAATATCCATTAAACTCTCGACAAAAACTAAACATAGAATTCATATCTGTAACATTACTTACAACCCAATAACTTAAATCTCCATTAAATTGTCGACATTCAGAAAACATATTACTCATATTTGTAACATTACTTACATCCCATTCACTTAAATCTCCATTAAATTGTTGACATTCAGAAAACATATTACTCATATTTGTAACATTACTTACATCCCATTCACTTAAATCTCCATTAAATTGTCGACATCCAGAAAACATATTACTCATATTTGTAACATTACTTACATCCCAATCACTTAAATCTTGATTAAAATCTTCCCATATATCAAATAAATATGACATGTCTGTAACGCGACTTACATCCCAATCACTAATCGTTTCACCAGTATATCTTGCTGTTTCTATTCTTTCACGAATATTATCATCCGTAATAATATGTGACATATATATATATATATAATATTTTTTGAATTATATAATCCACTATAATTGGAAATTTAAATGAGAAAAGGTGTAAATATAATATTTTGAGAACCTTAAAACAAAGGATATTTATAGGATTTTTCGAGGGCCTTTCATGGTCCCCTTCGGGGGTTCTCATAAAAGTTGTTGTATATTTTATTATAAAATATTATAGTGTTTTAAATATAATATTTTGAGGACCTTAAAACAAAGGGTTTTTATAGGATTTTTCGAGGGTTCTCCAATAGGAATAGATCCATATATAATATATGCGGATTTATAGGGGGTCATTAAAAATATCCCTTTCGTAATTTAACTTCAGTTGCGGGTCTTTTTTGTTTTTCTATGGTTGCTACGTTTTTTATGGGTCTTTCTACTGCCACCCCGTGACCGACTTCTGCTTTTTCTTCCGGGGCTTCTGCTTTTTCTTCCGGGGCTTCTGCTTTTTCTTCCGGGGCTTCTGCTTTTTCTTCCGGGGCTTCTGCTTTTTCTTCCGGGGCTTCTGCTGGGGGTTCTGCCGGGGCTTCTGCTGGGGGTTCTGCCGGGGCTTCTGCTGGAAGGTCTCACGGACATTGGTTCTTCTACTTGTACTACTACTTCTCCATCTACTACTCTTTCTTTTTCTTCTTCTACTCTTCTTTTTTCTTCGTCGAACAACTCTCTTATCCGTTCATTAAAGTTTTCAATGTCTCCATAAACAATATCATTCATCGTATCACATATAATCTCGTTGGGCTGTTTTGTTTTTTTAGGTAACACAACTATTAATCCGCAATTTCTATCGTATATGTCTTCTAATTGAAGATAACTATCTTTAATATTCATAAACGACCCTAGATCAACTACACATTCAGTCCCATACGAGTTTTTTATTTTATATGAAATAATAGTTCGGTCCTCTACGTATTGTTCTCGTCGGTCTACGATTAACACGACATGTCCCGTTGCCCCCCATTCTTTATAATAGTAAGGGCATGTATACCCATGTTCTAGAGCATAATCACATAGCTTTATTATCATTCGAGTAAGAACGTCTGGTGTTACTGGTGTCGTTAGTTCATAATCAATGTTTAACTGAGTTAATTTATTTTGCGCGCCTTCTATTATATATTCATTTATATCTTGACTATTATGTTTAAGCCACCATTGAAGTTCAAGGTGTGGGTCTGTAGCCGTGGCACACAAAAAATCATATACCGCAATAAGCAATTTTTCGTGTTTATATCCTACCGCTTTCATTATAAATATAAAACGGTCGTAGCCACCCCGTATCCAATCTCCACATATGCTAAACAATATTCGGGTTATACTTCCTTTGTCCAGTCCAGACTTTTTATTACCAAAAATTATATTTCTTTCTATGGCTAAATTGAAAAAATAAAGATATACGAATGCCGAAAAATATTCGTAATAATCGTAGTATGCGTCTGGGTCTGCTCTTTCCTTATTTATCAATCTAAACATAGCATTGGTGTTTAAATTGTCTTCGTGATACAGCCATTCTTTACTCGTTTTTGAATGTATATTATAAAATGTATAGAGAACTCTCCGCATAAGTCTTGCGATGACGTGCGCATAACACGTCCCGTTAGTTTGATTAGAAACGCTTTCCGACGGTTGTCTTAACGGTGTTAAACTTACAAATCCGGGAACGGTCTTCCTATATAATATATCCGGGTGTACTGCTACTTCTCCGTCTACTCTTCCTGTTTCTTCTTCCACGTCTGTTTCTTCTTCCACGCTAGTTTCTTCTTCCACACCTGTTTCTTCTTTCACGAACAACTTATTTATCCTTGCGTTAAACTTTTCAATTCGAATGCGTCCATAAACAATATTATCCATTGTATGACGTATACGCGCGTTAGGCTGTTGTAATTTTGTAGGTAGCCCGAGTGTTAATCCACATTTTTTATTGGATAAATAATCTAATTTAACATAACCACTTCTAATATTCATAACCCCTACATCACCTACACATTCAGACCCCCATGAGTTTTTTATTTTATATGAAATAGTTGGGTCCTCTACATCTGGTTCTCGTCGTCCTACGATTAACATCGCGTGTTCCGTGCCGGCTTCTACAGGTCGACAAGAGAAAGGGCACGTATACCCGTGTTTTAGAGCATAATCACATAGCTTTATTACCATTCGACTAAGATGCATTGACGTATTCAAACTCGTTTTTTCAATATCAATGTCTAACTCACTTAATTTATCACGTGTGCGTTTTATCATTTTTTCTTCGGATTTCAAGGAAGAGAAAAAATTACTTTTAAAACATTCTATTTGAAGATGCGGATCTTGACCCGTGGCAAAAATAAAAGCATATACCGCACGAAGCAAATATTCGTCTTTATATTTTTCCGCTTTTAATATAGATATAAAATAGTCGTAGTGGTCGTCGTAGTCATCGAGTACCCACCTTTCACACATTCTAAAAAGTATTTTACATAAACTTCCGCCGTTCAATCCATCGTTTTTATCCTTAAAAACGACTATATTCGTACGTATGGCTAAATTATAAAAATAAAGATATACGACTGCCGAAAAATGTTCGTAATTGTATTTTGTACCTGGTCTGGGTTCGTGAAGCACATTTATATCTTCCATCTCCATGCCACTATACTCAAAATATTTTCCTATATCCATGTTGTCTTCATCGTAATATTCTTCAAGAATGGTTTCGGAACGTATATCATAAAAGGTATAAAGGAGCCTTCGCATCCATCTTGCGATGACATGCGCGTAACACGTATTGTGTGTTTGTTTAGAAACGGTGAGTGACGATTGTCTTAACGATGGAAAACCTACAATTCTTGGAATGGGGTCCATATATAATATATGCGGATTTATATGGGGTCAATAAATTATTTTTTTCGCAATTTAACTTCAGTTGCGGGTCTTTTTTGTTTTTCTATGGGCGGGGCGTTTTCTATGAGTCTTTCTACTGCCTCCCCGTGACCGACTTCTGCTTTTTCTGCCGGGGCTTCTTCCCGGGCTTCTGCCGGGGCTTCTTCCCGGGCTTCTGCCGGGGCTTCTACCTCTCGCGGACCTTGGTTCTTCTTCTTCTTCTTCTTCTCGCTGTACTACTCTTTCTTCTTGATCGAACAACTTACTTATCTGTTGATTAAACTTTTCAATTCGAATGCGTCCATAAATAATACGAACCATCATAAGAAGTATGCTTTCATTCGGCTGTATTGTTTTTTTAGGTAACACAACTATTAATCCACAATTCTTATCATATAGGTCTTGTATTTGAACGTAACTATTTCTAATATGCATTTTATCTACATTAGCTATACATTGAGACCCCCACGAGTTTTTTATTTTATATGAAATAGTTGGGTTCTCTACATCTGGTTCTCGTCGTCCCACGATTAACACGACGTGTCCCATGTCGGCTTGTACATTTTGACAAAACAAAAAGGATGTATATCCATTATCTAGCGCATAATCACATAGCTTTATTAACATTAGGGTAAGGTCCGATGGTTTTACTGGGACCGTTAGTTCAAACTCAATGCCTAATTGATTTAATTTTTTATGCGCTTTTTTTATCATTTTTACTATGAACGACCTATCTGTAAAAAAATTATTTTTAAAACATTCAAATCGAAGGTGTGGGTCTTTAAACGTGGCAGAAATAAAAGCATATACTGCACGAAGCAAATATTCGCGTTCATATCTTTCCGCTTTTAATGTAGATATAAAATTGTCGTAGCTAAAACTCGTGCTTTTTCTCCAATATTTAAATATTCTAAACAATATGTTATATACACTTCCACCGTTCAATCCACCGTTTGTAGCACCAAAGGCTTTTATATTTATATCTATGGCCAAATTGTAAAAATAAAGATATACTAATGCAGAAAAATGTTCGTAATAATTGTATATTGCACGCGATGGGTCTTCATGGAGCACATTTATATCTTCCATCTCCATGCCACTATACTCAAAATATTTTCCTATATCCATGTTGTCTTCATCGTAATATTCTTCAAGAATGGTTTCTGAAGGTATATCATAAAAGGTATAAATGAGTCTTCGCATAAGTCTTGCGATGACATGCGCGTAACACGTATTGTGTCTTTGTTTAGAAACGGTGAGTGACGATTGTCTTAACGTCCTAAGTCTTGAAATGTCCTCCATCGACATATATATAAAGGTGTTATTATATATATGATAAAATTGAAATCGTTTGATTTCAACATGCGAAAGGCAACCTGTTATACATCATAATGAATACGGATACGATTGTAGCTTCTTCACTCGAACTTTCGCGCGCCAGCGGTTCAAGACACTCTTTTGAGAACCTGTATCGCGGTCTTCTCATAGGACTGGTTCTCTCGGTTATTACGATGTCTGTCCGTCTTGTCTATAATATAATGGTCGAAATCAAAGATGTCTATTCCCATTTCGAAGGGAAACTGGAGCGTTTGACGCAGCGATTGGAAACGTTAGAGAACAATTTAGAAGTCGAACGAAATTGTTCTCGAGAACTCTGTGAGATACATGAGCGACAGTTGAATCAAGTGGTTCAGGATGTCATTGCCAGTTTTCGAGAGGTCGAAGCATTGGAAGAACGGCTGACGACCGAAGTGGCACGCATGGATAACGTATCGTCTGGCTTTTATCGGTTGATTGAACGAATGGATGGACTCGAAAACCGGGCGACGAACGAAGCGGCGCGTTTTAATACTCATAAAGAAGAGTTTGAAACCCTCACAGAAAGTATTGCAAATGAACACGTGGAACAGAGAACAACAATACAAGATATTAGAGAAAGTATGCGTAGAGTAGAAACACGTGTATCATCCCGTGTAAAAGATGCGCTCGAAAAATATGTCACGAACGAATTAGAAACCCAACTAGAAACCCGGTTGGAAGGGGTATTGTACGGGTACCGATTGATAGGGTTTAAAAGCATTAAACAAAACAGTACTCGCGGATGCAGTGGGTTTAATATCACAATACCAATATTTGAATCGTTAACTAATGTGAATAAACATTGTACGGCTTCTTATGACTTCACAATAGGCAGTCATAACATCATATTTTTAGAAGCAATCGCATTATTTGGCGAAATTGACCTCGGCTGCTTTTATTCATCGACCGTTTATTATGAAAACAAAATACTATACGATGGCAAAGGGTGTTACAATCCACAGCAAGGTATTCATCAGGTAAAAGAATGGATTTGCAATTCACCGTGTATAAAAACTATAAGTGACTTTTGCGAAAGCAACGATATTGCTATCAAATGCTATGGCCTAGACCACTTCGACGGAACCCCTATAAAAACCTTATTAGAAAAAAACGACCCGAAATGATTACACTAAATGGTATTCGACAACATAAACAAATTATCCATATCATCCACTTCATTCTCTTCCAAAAACGCAGATAACGCATTAGGATGAAACTGTTTTTTAATTCTGTCTTCTCTAACTTTTTCCCATAACCAATGCCGAAACCTGGGTTTGAACTTTAAACAATAATACCGAAACCTAAACCTGTTTAATATTTTTACATTTTTTTTAACTATATCCAAAACGGTATAATTACCGGCATGGTCATGACTCCCAATATGGGAACAAACCACATTATAAATTGGATTGCCACACATTTTTAAACATTCGATTCCATCTAATTCAGGTAAATTCATTAATTCGTTGTCTTGACAGTGTAAAAACATCATGTTTGCAGGCAGTTTTGGCAAAGATGCAACTTTATTTTTATTACAATTAAAATATTCTAGGTCATTCGGCAATTCAGGCAAAGCGGTTAATTTGTTATCATTACAAAATAACTTTGTTAAGCTATTCGGTAGTTTCGGTAAAGATGTAAGTTGATTATGATAACAACACAAATATTCTAATGTATCATTTAATTCAGGTAAAGATGTAAGTTTATTATAATAACAATAGAAATCTTTGAGTCGGCTCGGCAATTTCGAAAAACGGGTGATTTCGTTATTATTACAAAATAACATTTTTATGCTATTTGGTAATTTTGGTAAAGTTGTAAGTTGATTATGAGAACAATTTAAAAACTCTAATGCATCATTGAAATCGGACCAGGTTTCGGGTAAGGATGTAAGTTTATTATGATAACAATTCAAATATTCTAATTTAGCGTTTAATTCCGGTAAAGATGTAAGTTGATTATGAGAACAACTCAAATATTTTAAATTATCATTTAATTCAGGTAAATGTGTAAGTTCATTATCCATACAAAATAACTCTTTTAGGCTACTTGGTAATTCAGGCAAAGATGTAAGCTTATTATGAGAACAATTTAATATTTCTATACTATCCGGCAATTTTGGTAAATAAGTAAGTTTAATACTACACCCACATAAAACTCTTAATTTTGTAAATCTCATTAAATCGGGAACACATAGATTTATTATTTTTGGGAGATACATCTCCTTATCATCTGCTGATAGACTATTCATGTATTTTTCAATGTCAAAAACCATATAAATATTATAAACTCGACGTTTTAAGTCAGTTCTCGTACACGTCTAAGCGAAGTCATCTTTTATTACCCCCTATGTTTCATTGACAAAT
>Ga0214921_10002518_pt1 | contig 29662 bp, 17 predicted proteins | sample LL1505_MetaG_FD_177992 | JGI IMG/M metagenome (GOLD analysis project Ga0214921, IMG submission 177992) | Freshwater microbial communities from Lake Lanier, Atlanta, Georgia, United States - LL-1505 | ecosystem: Environmental > Aquatic > Freshwater > Lake | place: USA: Georgia | collected...
TAACCAATAGAATATATTGCATTACTAATAATAGTCGTTAGATTATCATCTGGAGTCCAAGATACTAAATCTGTAGTATAATAAGCTTTTGATGCTCCAGTTGAAGAATATATATAAGGTGCTTGATAAGGAAAATTACTAAAATCAGATGGTAAACATACAGTTTGTCCAACTACATAGAAATTTGTGTTACCACCTAAATATACAGCACCGTTTCCAGATCCACCATAAAACATACCGGTTGGAGAACCACCATATGTATAATTTAAACCTGTATCTCTGCTAATAGCTAAACCATTTCTAGTTGAAGTACCATCAGAAACTCCAACCATAACAATATTACTTATTCCATCATTTGCTGTGCCGTAAATATCACTATTGGCACCTGCTGAGTTATTTTTAACTACCCAATAATTATCATTGTATACAGCAGTATTAGAGGAGTATGGTTTTCCACCTGCAGTCATAAGTTGATAATAAGAACTTGGTGGACCGATAGGTCCTGTATATCCAGTAGAACCTGTAGCACCAGTATTTGTTGCTATACCAGGAATACCTTGTGGCCCAGTATATCCAGTAAATCCAGTATAACCAGTAGAACCAGTATTTGTTGCAAAACCTGGTAAGCCAGTAGGTCCAGTATATCCTGTATAACCAGTATATCCAGTATATCCTGTATATCCTGTTACACCAGTATATCCTGTATAACCTGTATATCCAGTATATCCACTATATCCAGTATATCCTGTATATCCTGTTACACCTGTATATCCAGTATATCCAGTATATCCAGTATATCCACTATATCCTGTATAACCAGTAACACCAGTATATCCTGTATATCCAGTATAACCAGTATATCCAGTATATCCGGTATATCCTGTAAATCCACTATATCCTGTATATCCACTATATCCTGTATATCCTGTAAAACCAGTAACGCCAGTATATCCTGTATATCCAGTATATCCTGTATACCCTGTATATCCAGTATATCCAGTATATCCTGTAAATCCTGTCCATCCTGTATATCCTGTATATCCCGTATACCCTGTAAATCCAGTATATCCTGTATATCCTGTAAATCCTGTCCATCCTGTATATCCTGTATATCCCGTATACCCTGTATATCCTGTCCATCCTGTATATCCACTGTAACCTGTATACCCTGTATATCCTGTATGTCCAGTATATCCTGTATATCCTGTGTGTCCTGTATATCCCGTATACCCTGTATATCCTGTAAAACCTGTCCATCCTGTATAACCTGTATACCCTGTATAACCTGTCCATCCTGTATATCCTGTAAAACCTGTCCATCCAGTATATCCAGTATATCCTGTATAACCTGTATAACCTGTATATCCTGTATATCCTGTATAACCTGTAAATCCAGTCCATCCAGTATAGCCAGTATATCCTGTATACCCAGTATATCCTGTATATCCGCTATATCCTGTATATCCTGTATAACCTGTATATCCTGTAAATCCTGTCCATCCTGTATAACCCGTATATCCTGTATACCCTGTATATCCACTATATCCAGTATATCCTGTAAATCCTGTCCATCCTGTATAACCCGTACATCCTGTATATCCAGTGTATCCTGTATATCCTGTGTACCCTGTAAATCCCGTCCATCCAGTATATCCTGTATATCCTGAATATCCAGTATACCCTGTATATCCACTATACCCAGTATATCCTGTATATCCTGTCCATCCTGTATATCCAGTATATCCACTATATCCTGTATAACCCGTAAAACCTGTAAAACCTGTATATCCAGTATAACCAGTATATCCGCTATACCCTGTATATCCAGTATAACCTGTAAATCCTGTAACACCAGTATATCCAGTATATCCTGTGTATCCACTATATCCTGTATAACCTGTAACACCAGTGTATCCTGTATATCCTGTGTATCCGGTATATCCACTATATCCTGTAAATCCTGTAAAACCAGTCCATCCTGTATAACCAGTATATCCAGTATATCCAGTATATCCAGTATATCCAGTATAACCACTATAACCTGTGTATCCTGTATAACCAGTATATCCTGTAAATCCTGTAACACCAGTATAACCAGTGTAACCTGTATAACCTGTATAACCAGTATATCCTGTATATCCTGTATATCCTGTAAAACCTGTCCATCCTGTATACCCTGTAAATCCTGTCCATCCTGTATATCCTGTGTAACCTGTATAACCTGAATATCCTGTGTAACCTGTATAACCTGTATAACCTGAATAACCTGTATATCCTGTAAATCCTGTCCACCCTGTATAACCAGTATATCCACTGTATCCTGTATATCCAGAATAACCTGTATATCCTGTAAATCCTGTAAATCCTGTAAATCCTGTCCATCCTGTATAACCAGTATATCCACTATATCCAGTATATCCACTGTAACCAGTGTAACCTGTATATCCACTATATCCAGTATAACCTGTATATCCTGTATATCCTGTGTACCCTGTAAAACCTGTAAAACCTGTAAAACCTGTAACACCAGTGTAACCTGTATATCCACTATACCCAGTATAACCAGTATATCCAGTATATCCACTATAACCAGTATATCCTGTAAATCCTGTCCATCCTGTATATCCAGTATACCCACTGTAACCTGTATATCCTGTATATCCCGAATATCCAGTGTAACCTGTATATCCACTGTAACCTGTATATCCAGTAGAACCAGTGTATCCTGTATACCCTGTTGTTCCAACACCATTATAAGTAAATGTTAAAGATTGATGTCCATGAATATCCATACCTGAATTAATACTTATACCAGTTCCTGATATAAAATTTACAGTATCAAGACCGTTAGCAGTTAATTCTAATGTACCATCAACTTCCCAATATTTAAAAGTACTATTCATAGCCACAGTTGCTGTTCCTGTAGGACCTTCAACTACTGTAAATCCAGAATCTACATCAAATAAAAGAGTATTGATTTTTTCAAAACCTGTAAATCCAATACCTGTTGTACCAACAAATAATGTATTACCTACACCTGTTGGTCCAGTATATCCTGTATATCCGGTATACCCAGTGTATCCAGTATAACCTGTATAACCTGTATATCCAGTATAACCACTATAACCTGTAAATCCTGTAAATCCTGTCCACCCTGTATAACCTGTATACCCTGTATATCCTGAATATCCTGTATATCCTGAATATCCTGTATATCCTGTGTATCCTGTATAACCAGTCCATCCAGTCCATCCTGTAAATCCAGTATACCCTGTATACCCTGTGTATCCACTATACCCTGTATATCCACTATATCCTGTATAACCAGTGTATCCACTATAACCTGTAAAACCTGTCCATCCAGTATAACCAGTGTAACCTGTATAACCAGTGTAACCAGTATAACCACTATAACCAGTATATCCTGTATAACCTGTAAATCCTGTATAACCAGTATATCCTGTATAACCAGTATATCCGCTATAACCAGTATAACCAGTATATCCTGTATAACCTGTATATCCTGTATATCCTGTGAATCCTGTCCATCCTGTGTAACCAGTGTATCCTGTATATCCTGTATATCCTGTATATCCTGTATAACCACTGTATCCAGTATACCCACTATATCCTGTATATCCCGTGTATCCTGTATATCCTGTAAAGCCTGTCCAACCAGTATATCCTGTATAACCGGTAAAACCAGTATATCCACTATATCCAGTGTAACCTGTATAACCACTATATCCAGTATAACCTGTAAAACCAGTCCAACCAGTATATCCAGTATAACCTGTCCAACCAGTATACCCTGTAAATCCTGTATATCCGCTATACCCAGTATATCCAGTATATCCAGTATATCCTGTATATCCAGAGTATCCTGTATATCCAGTGTAACCTGTGTAACCACTATACCCAGTATATCCTGTAACACCTGTAAATCCTGTAAATCCTGTATATCCTGTATAACCTGTATACCCTGTAGAACCAGTAACTCCAGTATAACCTGTGAATCCAGTATATCCAGTATACCCTGTATATCCAGTGAAACCTGTAACACCAGTATATCCTGTAAAACCTGTATATCCTGTAAAACCGGTAGAACCAGTTGGACCAGTATATCCTGTAAATCCTGTAGAACCTGTAAAACCATAAAGATTAGCGGCTAATGTAGTGTGAGTATGAGATTGACTCCCTTCTCTAAAATAAAATGATACACTTTGTCCAGTTGTTGTTCCGGATGGAATCACAGCGTATATTTCTATCAAAATTCTTTTTGATAAATCATCTAAATCAGTTTGTTCAACATAAAATGATACTGTTGTTACTTCTGAAGTTGTAAATAGAATTGGTTTTTTATTTACACTTGCATCTTTTATTAATATTGGATTACTTACACCATCTGAATCCACACTATATATCTTTGGATAGTAAAAAGTTTGTACAGATGAAAAATCATTCACAGATGTATAGAAATTAAATTCCCATAATCCCCCAACTATTAATGTTGAATTTATAGCATATGGATCAGTTGTAAATGTTCCAATTAAATTTGGAGAATTATCATTTGTTCCAAAATTATATGTAACTACTGTTTCATTATCAAAATCTGGTACAACTAATAAACTCTGTGTAACCGGTGCTGTTGTTGTTGTATTATTATCGAAAAACAGTGTTAATCCAGCTGAAATACCTGGTGGTCCCTGTACTCCTGTGTATCCGGTATATCCCGTAAATCCTGTATATCCAGTATATCCTGAATATCCTGTATAACCGGTATATCCTGTAACACCAGTATAACCAGTAAAACCTGTATATCCTGTATAACCAGTATAACCGGTGTATCCGGTATATCCTGTATATCCCGTGTATCCTGTATATCCTGAATAACCTGTATAACCTGTAAAACCTGTATATCCAGTAAATCCAGTGTATCCTGTATAGCCAGAATAACCAGTATATCCTGTATATCCTGTAAAACCTGTATATCCTGTATATCCAGAATAACCAGTATATCCTGTATATCCTGTAAAACCTGTATATCCTGTATATCCTGTATAACCTGTATAACCTGTAAAACCTGTAAAACCTGTATATCCTGTATAACCCGTATAACCTGTATATCCTGAATACCCAGTATATCCTGTATATCCACTATATCCTGTATAACCAGTAAATCCAGTATACCCAGTATAACCTGTATAACCTGTAAATCCAGTATATCCTGTATATCCTGTAAAACCTGTATACCCAGTATAACCTGTATACCCTGTGTATCCTGAATAACCGGTATATCCTGTAAAACCTGTATATCCTGTATAACCTGTATATCCAGTAAAACCTGTAAAGCCTGTATATCCTGTATAACCTGTATAACCAGTATATCCTGTGTATCCTGTATAACCAGTAAAACCAGTGTAACCAGTAAAACCAGTATAACCAGTAAAACCAGTGTAACCTGTGTAACCAGTAAACCCAGTATAACCAGTAAACCCTGTATAACCAGTATAACCTGTGTAACCTGTAAATCCTGTATAACCAGTAAACCCTGTATACCCAGTATAACCTGTGTATCCACTATATCCAGTATATCCAGTAAATCCTGTATAACCAGTGAATCCTGTATATCCAGTGTATCCAGTATATCCTGTAAATCCTGTAAAACCTGTATAACCTGTAAAACCAGTATAACCTGTATATCCAGTGAAACCAGTATAACCAGTAAATCCAGTTACACCAGTGTATCCAGTAAATCCAGTATATCCTGTGAATCCAGTATAACCAGTAAAACCTGTATACCCTGTATAACCTGTATACCCACTAAAACCTGTATAACCAGTAAATCCAGTATATCCTGTGAAACCTGTATAACCAGTATATCCAGTGTAACCAGTAAATCCAGTATATCCTGTGAAACCTGTATAACCAGTATATCCAGTATATCCAGTAAAACCAGTATATCCAGTATACCCTGTGAAACCTGTATATCCAGTAAATCCAGTATATCCTGTGTAACCAGTAAATCCAGTGTACCCGGTATATCCTGTAAATCCTGTGTAACCTGTAAAACCCGTATAACCTGTAAAACCAGTGTACCCAGTGAATCCAGTATATCCAGTATAACCTGTAAAACCAGTGTATCCTGTAAAACCAGTATAACCTGTATATCCTGTAAATCCAGTAAAACCTGTAGAACCTCCAGATTGATAACGATATTTTAATAATATACCATCACCATTATCACTGACTTGTAGATAAACTGGATAATCATTCGCTTGAATATCAGTTGTTATACCTCCTGAAGAATCTAAATAATATATAGATCCCAATACACCTGTTAATGCTGGAGAAATTCTATCATAAGGTAAATATTGCCCATATGGACGAAATGTGAAATATCCATTATCTGGAATATTAATACTTGTAACAACACCAACAATATTATATATTAAAGGTGTATCATTTATAACTACCTCATATTCATTAGAACCATTTATATATAAGAAATTTCCTACAGCAAAAGTATGACTTGCTTGATATAAACTTACATATTCATTAAAATAGTTCCTACTATTGAATCTAGAAATCAAATCTGTAATATAAGTAGGTGTTAATAAATCATATATTGGAAACAAATTAGGTAAACCATTATCTGCCAATGTCCAACAATATCCTAAGGCACCATCATTTGGACCATGTTGTCCAGTTGATGTATCAATAGAATAATTATACCATTCTACATCTTCTATTACAACATCTAGACTATTAGTATTAACATCAACATTAACAATATTAATGATTTTCCAAGCTTGACCACCTGGATAATTAGATACCCAATAATCAACTTTTATATCAGAGCAAGAATAATATGCTGATCCTCCTTGATACGTTTGTGTAGTACAATATATAGTACATGTATATTGATTATAAATACCAGGGACACCGAAAGGATTAATTATATTAATTTGCATACATAGAGGTGGTTGTATAAAATTTGACATTTTTTTATTTTAGTATATATTTAATTTTTTTATATTTGTTTTTAACATAAAGATAAAATTATTATTTATATGTATTATTATTATTTATATAGTATAAATAATAATTTCAGAAAATTTATATATCAGTTACAGTTCGACTATGGTTTTCTAGATATGAAAGGTCATAATTAGTGCTTTTTAATGAATTATTTTCGAAACTATTTGTTTGTTCATACGAATTTCTAAAATGTTTCACAATATTTTTTATTATCATATTTAATATATATATAGTCGCAAAACTTATCTGTATTATTGTTGGTAAGAATAAAACTACAAATAAAGGTATAAATGTATATATATTACGCCCTACAAATGATATCATTGTAATATATGCTGATAATATCAAAAAATTTACTATAACTAATAATGTATTCATTTTTAATGTTATCCAGAAAAAACTCCACTCAGCATTATTTTTTGTAATAAACGCATTTGAATCACGATTACCCCATGATAAATCATGCATTCGCGCAAATGCATAAGATGGTATAAATGCTACATAATGTATAATATGTAGCATGAATGGTATTCCATATAATAAATATAATATGGCAGATGAAAATGATAATAACAACGCTAAAATAAATGGTATTACCCATATTATTATTAAAATATATATTGATGGACCAGTTGTTATTTCTTTTGTTGATGATGCAAATATATTATATAATATAAATATAGATACTATTGAATTTATAAATGCAAAAAATACATATATAATCTCCATGACTATGTTATAACATCTTTTATTACAACAATTTGATCTTCTTCCTAAAAACATTGATGTAAAAACCCATAAAACATAAAATACATAATATGCACCAGCTACTATCATTGATCTATCAAATATAAAATATGAATAGGAATAAAGATTTGGAAATCTCTTATATGTTAAAGTTGCAGATTCATATATTGCGATTGAAAAAAAAGCAGGTGATAAAATTTGTAGAAATGATTGATATAATTGAACACACCATAATGTTTGTAGTGTTCTTGAATCACCTAATGCACTCATTGCGAATTCATCCTGACCTTTTTGATCTAATAAATAAAACATATATGTCGCAATTGTTCCATTTACCCATCTTCGTCTTTGTCCTAATAATTGCACCCATGTTGTCATTGGTTCATAACTAAAAGTCGCACCAGTTACCCATACAGTACTTAAATTCATCGTTCTTAATACCATTGCAAAAGATAATATTCTATCCTCTGCTAATAAAGTATTTGTTTTTATTATTCCTGCTTTTGAGTAATCTTCAATATTCAAATGATGAAAATACATGTCTAATACACTATTCTTTACATTTATTTCTGTATCTAAATGTTCCCACCATATTAATTGACATGGTCCAGGAAGTACAGGTAATGCACCTAAAACATTAAACATCGCTGTATTCAATATAAAAGATGACTCAAATTCAAATCCTTGTAAAGGAGCAGGTGATATCCACCAATTAAAATTCTTTATTAATTTAATAAAACAATTCTGTCGCTTCTTTTTCCACCATGAAGGATATTCTCTAACTTCTTGTCTTATTGTTTCATTCATAATTCTCTGACGCGCTGTAACTGCTATTACTTTATTTCGTCTCTTATATAAATATTCTATTAATTTATGTAAACAATCCGAATTATATATCGTTCCGCAATCTGTTAGAAAAACTAAATGTGGTTTTATAATAGCACATAAAGAAAAGAAAATCAAGTGACTGTTATGTTTTTGCCCATTCCTTGATTTTGTTATAAAAATTGGATAAAATGTTGTTCCTGTATTATCTTTTTCATTATTATCTCCCATGTAACAAGGATAATATAATTCACCGTTTGGTATATTTATTACTATATTATCATTATCTTTAGTTAGTAAATTATTCGGTATTCTTTTATCATTAAATCCAAATTCATCTAATATTCCTTTTCTAAATGATTTACTTGCTTTAGACCATCCATCTTGTATCAAAAAGACTATTACATGTAATTTATGTTTCTTATCAGGTCTTTTTCTTTGTATTAATATATTTTTTGATAAAGATCTTAATGTTCCACTCATTTCTGACCATTCTTCATCATAACATGGTAAACAAACAGCCATTATTAAATTATTTTCTAAATTTAGATCTTCAATAGGTTGTCTATTTATAATAGTTGGTTTTATAAAATCACGATCATTTATTGACTGATATCGTCTTTTTATTAATATATTTTCTAATTCTTGAAATTTTGTTAGATCTCTCCAATTATATTTTATTCTATTTATGATCACTGTGTGACCTGTATTATCATCAAGATTCTTATAATCAGAAATTTTTACATTTAATTTTTCTATATTATTCATTCACACTTACTTTTTCTTAGTTTTAAAACTTTAAATTCATTTTTATTATTTTTAACATTCTATATTTTATTTTCTTTCTATTACTGATTTCTTTAATGTTGTTAATAAATAACTTAAATTTTCATCTACATTTTCATTATTTTTTTTATTATAATATTCTAAAACATAATTAATTCGTTTAATTAAAATTTTAGAATCATGATACTCTTTTATAAATTCACAAAGATTATATTGTTTTTCTGCATAATTATCGTTATCAAATTGTAAAATATTAATATTATTATTTAAACACCATTCTATAAATTCTTGATAATTATTTAGTAAAATTGTATTTATTACAAAATAAGAGATTAAATATGTCTTCTCATTATATTTATCTCTTTTATTTTTTTGTATTTCAGATAATTCATATAAATCTTCATATTTAAATCCCATATGATTTAATATCTTTACTGTCTGTAAAATTGTAAATATTCTTTCTTTTGTTATTAAATAATTAAATCTAGAAACAAAACTCTCAAAATTTGTTTCTTTACATTCATATATTGAAACAAAAACACAATTCATAATTTTAGCCCATGTTTCTGTATATGCCTCATATAATCGAACATCTGATTTTATCTGGAAAATTTTCAAAATTTCATTTTTAGATATTGTATCATCATTTGTAGAAAAATCTAATCCCAAATTATGAATAGACTCGTGACAAAATACTTTAAACCATTCTTCTTTTCTATATATTATTAATTCTGATTCATTAAGACAAGGATATGTATAAGCATTATTCAAATTATGTCTTTCTAATTGTTCATTTTTAGGTAAAGTTTTTGCCATTTTGGAAAAAAATAAAAATATAGTTAATTTATTTGAACATTTTTTAGTGGAATATTTTAAATATGTCGAAAATAATATCATCATTCTTTTAATACATTCGTTATATTCGTCAAAATCATATTTTTCTTCAGTTATATATATTGTTATTTCTTTACCAAATAAATTATATTTATATAAAGTTTGATATATTAAATTTGTATTTATATCATTTTGTAATAATTCAGGAATTATATTAAATTCTTTAGGTTTTATAAATTCTTTTATATTTGTATTGGTTTTTATATATCCATTTTGAAATAAAATAGTATTTAATTCTATTATAGATTCATTAAATTTAGAATAAAGATCTTTTAATACATTTTTTGTATTATTTGTAATTATCTCATAATTATAATCATCATTATTTAAAAATGATATCATTCCTTTACTTATATTAGATAAATTATCATCTATCAAGAAATCTTCTCTTGATTTTATATTAAAAAAAAATATTATAATAACTAAACAAAAAGATACAAATAATAATATTCCAATAATTATATTATTTTTGTTCATTTTTTATTATATAAAAAAAATTAAATTATATAATAAAAATGAATATATTTGAAGATTTATTTTATATTCTACTTATTATATTTTCTTTTTACAAATTATTCTTTCGTCCTTCTTTTAATCCTGAGATTAATCATCCTGCATATTTCTAAATATTAATTTAAAATTTTCATTTCTTTTCATTAAATGAAAATTACAAAATGTGTTGTCGCATGTGATTTAAATGAAATGTATTATTCTTTTTATCCATTAGTCAGAAAATATTGGAAAAATATGATAGATGTTGATACTATTTTAATTTTAATCGGTGATTACATTCCAGATAGTCTACAAATTTATAAAGATGAGATCATTTTGTTTACTCCTATTCCAAATATTCATACCGCTTTTCAAGCACAATGTATTAGAGTATTATATCCATCTCTTTTATCAGAAAATGAAAATATTATTATTTCCGATATGGATCTAATTCCTTTAAATAAAAAATATTATGTTGATAATGTTAAAGATTTAAAAGATGACAATTTTGTCATTTACAGAAATGTTATTTCTGACTGTAATCAATATCCTATATGCTTCTGCTTAGCAAATTCTAAGATATGGAAAGATATTTTTAATATTAATAACATTGATGATATTACAAAAACTATTACAAAATGGTTTTGGTTATATGATAACTATGAATTATCTTCTCCATTTTCACTTGCTTGGGCTTGTGATCAATTAGAATTATTTCACAATGTTAATAAATGGAAACATCAAGATAAAGTAATTAAATTAACCGACGAAGAAACTGATTTTAAAAGATTAGATAGATCAGAAATTAATAATATTAAATATAATATATCTTATTACAAAAATCTTATTGAATCTCATACTTATTCTGATTTTCATCTTCCAAGACCTCTTTCAAAATATCAAGAACTTTTAGACAAATTAATTTAAAAAATAAAAATAATTAAAACAAATGTTTCAATCACTAATTCTTATTTTTATATTATTTACACAAACAGTTACGGCTGATTTGAGAATGGCATCAAGTCCTAAAAAAAATTTTCAAGTTGAAAATGCAAATGATGCAATTCCTTTTGTTCAAAATTCAATAGCTTTTTATATGGAACCTAGTGATTTCAATTATCAAGGTTTAAAAAATCAACGTCAAAATAATTATGATAATTTTTTGCGTTCTAATATTGATAATGAACAAGATAATCGTAATTTTGTGACTGAAATTGGTAGAGATATGCTTCCTTTTAGAACATTAGAAGCCAATTCTATTAATAATAACGTAGTTACAACAACAATAAACCAGCAAACACTTATTCCTTTAAGATGGAATAATCCACATTCTTCAGAATGTGAAATTAATATTTGGATCAAAAGCAGTACTAATAGTGATATTGTTGTTCCTATCAAAAAACCATCTTGCTGTGGAGAAGGTTATCAAGATAATATGATTTCATTTACTATTCCACCTGATTTTAAACAACTCGCTTCTAAAATACCTGGATTTATAGGTTGTAATAAAATCGGCGATTGCACTCTTCAAATATATGCTCATTCTGTTGAACCCCGTACGTATGCTATTGGTAGTCCACTTATTGTTAGTGATAGTAATGTTTTACCTGGTTCTTTTACACCACCAGTAGATAATAATCAAATTCAACCAGCAACGGTTGATCCACAACTTAATATTAATGTTCTACCTCGAGACGTATGTCTTCCTACTACAGACCAATCTTCTAATTATATTTCAGCTGTTCCGAAATTTGCACGACTTGTTTCTGATCAATTCAACCATGCGTATCAAAATAGTGATTTTTCTCCTTATAGCGGTCAGCAACATGAGTTAATTAGCCGTAATTTACAATCAGCTACTATTTTACGTATGACTGCAGCTAATGGTGGTGAATTAGGTAGATCAATTTTATCTGAACAAAATACTAATTTTATAAATGATCTTATTGCTAAAGTTAATGATGTTGTTCAGAAATATGAAAAAGTCGCGAATAATATTTTTAACACAATAAAAGATGAAAATTCAATTGCAAGTAATATTGGTGCTCAACAATTGGCTAATTGTTTCAGATGTCCAGATACCGGTTCTGTTAATACAAATCGCATAGAACAACAAACATATATTCCATCTTTTCAAATAAATAATGTTAACCGTGCTAATCAAATTAGAAATATGCTAAAAGAAGATGTTAAAAATTTAATACCTGTAAATAGTAATACAGTTCAAATTTATCAAGCATCCTTAAATGAAGTATCTAATGATTTTTTTAATGCCGCTAATCTCGGTTTTGTATATCAACCTGCTATGATAAAAAACACTATTACTACTATGGAAGACCCTACTAATTTTCTTAAAGTCGACGCAAACGGCAATAAAGATGACGGTGTATACGCATCTACTATTGCTTCTAAATTAAAACAACAAAATATTGATACCATATCATCAATATTTAATTTCACACAAACACCTCCAACTACATTACCTATACCTACTGCACTACCTACTGCACTACCTACTTCATTACCTCAGCCTACTGCACTACCTCCTTTACCTACGCAAACAAATATTTATCCATCTTTAAATAATCCAACTTTACCATTAGATAATAACAATAGCACCCTTCCACCCAACCCAGATGATCTTTCTTCATCATTTAATTTTTGTGGCCAAACATATGAAACTGTAGATTGTAATAGACCATGTGTATCCGGTATGGATTTTGAATGCGTTACAGATACATGTTTTTACACAACAAAATGTTCAATGCCTTAATTAATATTATTTAAAGATATAATTATAATTATTATTAATAATGTCATCTTTAGAAGAAATAAAAGATTATAATAATTTATCTTATGAAGAGAGATTATATATATTACAAAATGAATTAATTAAAGTAAAAAATGAAATTGAAATTTCAAAACTTATTTATAGTTATCATGATTGCGATTCATATGAAGATTTATTTAGAGATAATATTCCTCTATTAGAGGCAAAATACGATGGTATTATGATTGCTATAGAAAACATGACTAATATTAAATTAGATGTTGAAGTAGATTAAAATCTTATATTTTTAAACTCTTTATTTAGTTTAAAAATTAAATTTATGAATTATTACGTTCGAGTGATTTTCTAGATCCTAAAATGAAAAACATTTCTAGAATTAAACTAAACCACATTAATGTATTAACACTTGTAGGTTCAATATTTGGGCAATCTCTCCAAAAAATTATACCTCCTAAAATGACCCAAACAAAAAGAAACGTCTGTAACAAAGAAAATATAAAAGTTGATATCGTTCCGCAAATACTCTTTGATGTTGAAAAATGATAAATAGATATAAATATAATTGATAATAATTTGATAGAACCTTTCAAAATTAACCATAATGGTATTTCTATATTAATAGATGATTCACATACAATCTGATTTTGATAAGAAACACCATAATAAATCTCAACTATTGGTAATGATAATACCAATCCAAATATCGTAAAAACAATACAAAATAATCCAGTAACCATGAAAAAATCTGATTCAGAAGACATAATAATTATATATATTTTTTTATATATAATCTAAATACTAATTCAATTTTATTTTTTATTTTTTTTAATTATTTTGAATTTCAATTCTTTTATCTTTACTAACACTATTCGTCCATCGTTTAACGAATTCTTCTGGTTTAATATATTTAATTATATTCTTATATTCTTCAAATACCTCATCTATAAACTGTTCTACACAAATTGGTAATGTTAAAGGTGGTGAAGATTTTATGGATATACACTTGTATAAATACATTAAAAATTCATTTTTTGTTGGGTATTTAGTGTAATTGCATATATATTCTCCAAACTGTCTATTTATTGATATGAAATTAGTATGTCCATATTTAACTTTATAATCATTTTCCCAATTTTCATAATAATATGGTCGACAAGTCTGTATACATATATTATTAATAACAGATGGTGTGTTTTCATCATATTTCCAATTTTGAATTTTTGATATTTTATAATCAGCAATATTCATATCATATAATAATTGGACATCAGACTCTGATCGACTACAAGATCTAGAACATAGAGATATTATATGCAACAATTCGTTTCTAGATAAATAACTACATTCATTGTAAATTTCAGATAGTTCTGATATGATATTTCCTATTTGTTCTTGACTTATTGTGCCATCTATATGAATCCAGGTATCTTCTACCTTTATAGAGTTAAAAATCAAAGCGTGTTCTAGATTCTTAAGTTTATCTTTCTTACCCTTTTTACATTCATATAACAACTTTCGCATAACTTTTGTACGCTTTATATGTTGTATTAGTTGTTCTGAAGTGGTAATATCAACTAACTTTAACAATTCAATAATATCTTCTGAATATTGTAAATGTAATCTTAAAGGATCGGATTTAGGATCAGTTGTAAAACAAGTCGCATTTATACATGACCATAATGCGACAATTAATGGAACAGAATATACAGGATATGTTGGTAAACCAGACAAAGTCATATAAGTTTTACTATTATTCATTCTATATAGTAAATGTTGTTCCATATAAGGTAAACAATCTGTCATATGTGGTATATTACCATTCTTTATGATAAGATAAATAGATGCAAACCATAAATCAGTATTACCAAGTTTCTTGCCATTAGTAAGACAATGCTTTAATATAGAATTTGTAACATTAACATGACTCTTATCCTTCCCTAGACATATTACACCCTTAATTTCAGCACGTGTAGTTGGACTTATAACGTTATAGTCTCGCATATCATACAATATCTTAAAAGAATCTAAACTCATATAACTATCTAACGAATTTTTGAGATATGCTATGAAATCCTTATTATAAATTGCAGATAAAGGACAATTTATCAAATCATTATCTATAACAAAATTCATCGGAATATGATCTTTAATAAGTAACACCATACAATCTATATCTTCTAAAGATATCACATCTGTTAAAAATTTATCTGAAGGTATAGATGTATTGTCTTCAGGAAGATCATTTGCCTTATCTACTGTAAGTAACTCTGTAGCTTGTGCTTTTTGTTCACGATTAGTAACATTGTTTATTGCTGTTTCTATTGCATTTCTGTCAAAAACAGTCTTTAGAACACCAGAACACCAACTTATCATTGAATCTAATTCTTTCTGCCATTGCTTCATATCGTTTTTTGGATTGTAGTATTTATCAAAAACTTCTTGTAGATATTCTATAGATGGATTTTTATCATCACAAACGCTTTTGATAAGATTATTAAGAGACTCATCCTTATTATTCTTGCTTATACCCCGAACCAATCTGTTTTTTAAATCTACTACCTTTTTCTTTAGAATTTCATTTCCATCAGTACCCATATTCTTAGTTATCAAAGCATCTTTTAATAACTTACTTTTCGATACGAATTCTTCAACTGAGTTAATAGTATCAAGTTCGTTTAATACACCAAAATCGATCTTGATATTATTAAAATTGGCTATATTATGTTTATCTTCATATCTAAAGATCTCAACGTCACTATCTCTTGTTAATGCACAAGATACTGATTCATTAATAGTCCCGTAATTCTTGATCAAATGAATAAAGACTTCCTTAAACTTACAATTATTTTCTAATATTTTTGCGGAAAAATTACTAGAATCAGGTGCTGAGATCTCACCATCTGAGATGAACACGAGAGTTCCATGAAAATTTTTAATAAAATCAACAATAGCAACTGGACATGTTCCACCTTCACCTGTTTTTAATAACATAATAAGGTCGAATTTTTTCTTATCTATTTCTACACAATTATGATCCCATTTTAATATTCTAATATAACCTTCAAAAACGTCTGACATATCATAATACTTATAATACAAGTTACGTATGATTGTAAAATAATGTATATGACCACCAGTAGATCCAGAAATATCAAAAGCAAAAGCAATTTGCCCAATTTTCATGAGAATAATCAACTCATGTACGAAGTCGATCTGTTTATCTATTTTATTCTTTTCCAAAAAAGAGTTAAAAGAATTATTGATATATGTTTTAATACTATCAGTCATATTTTCTAACATATTGATAGCATTAGTATTATCTGCAAATTGTGTCAAAATGTTATAAATATATTCGAATGGACATGTTTCAGATACAAAAAAATCTGAATTATCTTTAACGAATTTATAAACCAAAGATACGTGTATTTTAGTCATAATATGAGTAATTATAAAAATTATATTTAACATTATAAATTATTCAATTTTATTTTTTATTATTATAATAAAATGATTGTTCATTCTAGAATAAAAAGAAAATCAATTAAAAATAAGTCAATAAAAATAAAATCTACTAAATATAAATCATTGAAAAAAAAATCAATTAAATTTAAAAAAAAAAGAAAATCAATTAGAAAAAGAAAGAAATATGATGGTAGTGCTAGTAAAACAATTATATTAAATCCTACTAACTTAAATATAACTGAAACAACTACAAATTTATTATCATTAATTAAAATAAATAATTGTGAAAAATATGAAAGTATAACAAATAAAACAAAAAATTTTTTAAATATTTTTTATGAAAGATTTGTTAATTCTGATGAATTCATTAAAAATTTAAAAATTAAAGAAGAAATATTTACTGAATTACCTGAAAATAAAGATTTTAATTCAATAATTGATAATATAAAAAATATTATTAAAGAAAAATTTATAAAAACATTTAAATATACATTATTTGCATTTAAGAAATCAATAAACGTATATTTTGTATTATTCAATGATAAAACAATTTTATATGATTCAGAAATAGAAATAAGAAATAATTTGTATAAAATATTATTATGGTTACATGTTCTTGATAATTATTATGAAGATAAAACATGTTCTCAGGAATTAAATATATATGTTTATCTTACTGAAATTTTAAAAATTTTACCTGATAAAAAAAACGATGACATTAAAAAAGAACATGTAAATACTGGATTTACATATACATGTTTAAAAAAAAACAGTATTATTATCTACAGAAAAGAAGAATGGTATAAAGTATTTATACATGAAACATTCCATAATTTAAAGCTAGATTTCTCTAATATGTCTAATTACAATACACGTAAATATATAAATAATTTATTTAAAGTAAATTCTGATGTAAAATTGTATGAAGCATATACAGATTCATGGGCTAAAATTATAAATGTATTAATATGTAGTTATTTTATGTCTTTTAAAAATAAAGATAGTTTTATAGAATCATTTATAGAAAATATAAATTTAGAAAGAACATTTTGTATGTTTCAATCAATTAAAATACTAGACCATATGGGATTAAAATTTGAAGATTTATATATAGAAGACATAAAAATAAGAAATAAATATAAAGAACAAACAAGTGTTTTATCTTATTATATAATAAACGCAATTATATTAAATAATTATCAAGAATTTATATTATGGTGTAGCAAAAATAACAAAAATATTATTCAATTTAATCACATAAGCGAAAATCAAATAGAATTCTGTAAATTTATTGAAAATAATTGTAAAACTGCTAGTATGTTATATCGTATAGAATGTGTAACTGATATGTATAATTATTATAAAGTAAATAATGAAAATAAATATTTACTTTATAATATGAGAAAATCACTTTTTCAATTAAATTAATAAATTTTATACTAAAAATAGTATAAAATTGGATTAGTATAAAAATGCATGATTACCGTAGTAAACAACAATAACAGAATCAAATCTTTTTTTGTAATTCTTATATGTATCATTTACAGAATCTAACCAACTATAATTTTTTTTTCTTCTATTTTTAAACATTAGTTTTTCAAGATTTGCATTACAATCATTATTATACATTGTATATATGATATGATTATAACTAAATAAAATTCTGGTCATCTTTAAAATTGCTACTATATGATCAATCGATTTATCTCTAACTCTACCTTTTATAAATTCTTTACACAACATAGAGTCATTTCTTCTTATCATATCATTTTTAGATAATTCTAAATCAATTAAATCTCTACGTTCATCATTAGTCATATTTGAATAGTTAAATGTTTTTACATATTCATTTTTCCATTCTTGAAATTCTTTATCCTTTTTTATCTTATTTTCCTCTCTCTTTTTTCTTCTTTCTTCAATTATATTATCTAATTTATTCCGATACAAAACAAAATTTGTAAGTCCGTAATGTTTATTTACAATAAAATACTTTACTTGTCTTTGATTAAACATTGTAATATCTTTTCTATAAAAATTATTATATTTGATAACTGATTGTATTTTACTTAATTCTTCATCGGATAACTTGTAATATTGTTGACATAGTGTTTTAGATATGTTTTTGCTATAAATGCAATGTCTATAATTACAATTATATGTTAGACAAGAATTGCATATTTGACATGAATCAAGTCCAATAGCCATACTAAATGACATATAATCTATATTTAGCTTAAAATCTCTCTTACACATATATATCCATAATTGAGATGAGTTAATTATATTTTTTGTTTCTTTGGAAGTTTGATAAAAGTTATAAAGTTCATAAATTGTAAGATATGAACTTATTTCTTTTATAAGAAAATATATTTCAAGTAATCTATTTTCATTAGATGAAATGACATTGACTTCATTTTTAATAATAATATCGTCTTTATTATTCTTTTTATTACAAATATAACATATTTTGTAACGTTTGTTCGGCATTTCAACATCTTTAGTGCATTTTTTACAGTTTATAATAACCATTTCTTATATTATATTAAATAAATAATTTTTAAATTTCATTTTTATTTCTTAAATTATCTTTAAATACCAATCATATAATTTTCTTTCATATAATCAAATTTTTTTAATATACTTAAGTCTACATACTTTAATACAATATCAGATGTTGCTTCTAAATCAATTGGCGGTGCTACTCCACTTCTATATGCCTCTAACCATCTTAAAACGCATAAACACCACCTATCACCTTCTTTTAAACCAGGAAAACTACCAGAAGATGAAATTAAGTCATTTCCTTGTGATTTTGTAAAATTTAGAAATCTATCAGTAACTATTGCACAAACTATATGAGTTCCTATATCATTTTCTAAAAGACTACAATATCCAGAACGGTCGAAGCCAGTTCTCGGATTAAGACCACATATTTTAAGAGACGTTCCTAAAACATTTTGTTTCATTTAATTTTATAAAATTTATTTTTTTATAAAAATAATTAATAAAATAATTCAATAATTTCTATTGTTTTTTCTGATGCATTATCTATCCAATATTTAATTTGATTTTTTAATACATCGATTCGTTCATTCCATTCTTTTTCTTTATTTTTTTCAATTTGCATAACTCCGAATTTATTTAATTTCCAACAGGATTTTATCTTATCTCCATTTTCATCAATATAATCATCTGGATTAAAACGAATAAATACAATAGGTCTAAACCCTAAATCATTTGATAATTCCATCAATCTTTTATTCTCACAAATACAATCATAATTATTATGTCTATTCTCATCGATTTCAACTATAATTATATGAGTTCCCATATCTAATAATAAATCAGGACGCCTAAGTGAACAGCCATCCAAAACTCTTTTATCAGCAACCCAAGTAAAATCAGTAAATTTTTTAGTAATTTGTTCAATTACATCCTTTTCTTTTGTTTTATAATTACGAGTAATTGGTTTATCTCGATTTTGAGGATTATTTATAAAACAAGGCATACAATAACCTTCATATTTTTTATTTCCATGTGTTTCACACCAACTTGATTTACACAATAATGTACCACCACATTCTTTACATAATGATTTATGTTTTCCATGATTACAAATAGATCCGCCACCACAATCTTTACATCTTGATTTTATTCTTTTATGTTCACATATAGATGTACCACCACATTCTTTACATTGTGATTTCTGTCTTCCATGATTACATATATGTGATCCTTCACAATCTTTACACATTGATTTGTGTCTTCCATGTTCACATATAGATGCACCACCACAATCTTTACATAACGATTTTATTCTTTTATGTTCACATATAGATGAACCACCGCATTCTTTACATACAGATTTATGTCTTCCATGTTCACATATAGATGCACCACCACATTCTTTACATTGTGATTTTATTCTTTTATGTTCACATATAGATGCACCACCACATTCTTTACATACAGATTTCTGTCTCCCGTGACTACATATATATGATCCACCACAATCTTTACATTGTGATTTACGTCTTCCATGTTCACATATAGATACACCACCACATTCTTTACACTGTGATTTTATTCTTTTATGTTCACATATAGATGCACCACCACATTCTTTACACAAAGATTTCTGTCTTCCATGTTCACAAATAGATACACCACCACATTCTTTACACTGTGATTTTATTCTTTTATGTTCACATATAGATGCACCACCGCATTCTTTACATTGTGATTTCTGTCTCCCGTGACTACATATATATGATCCACCACAATCTTTACACATTGATTTTTTTCTTCCATGTTCACATTTATATTTATTCATTTTATCTAATTTTTTTATGTTTCATATTTATTAAAAATCATTTTTATTAAAAAAAAAAGAAAAAGAAAAATAATTTTCAGAAACATAACTTTTTTTTATAAAAAATAATTTTATAAAAAGATTTTGATTTTCTAAAAAAAGAAAAAGAAAAGAAAAATGATAAATCCGGAAAATCTGGAATAAAAAATGTCAACACACACACATTTTTTTGTGTGTGTTGACAAAAAAATGTGTCCAAAAATCATTTTTTAAACTCAAAAAGCAATCTGATTTATTTTAAGACTGCGTTTTGTGCTTGAAAAATCAATTCATACTGAAATACAGTTTAATGAAAAATCACTGGAATGATTTTGGAATGACTTTTTCAAGAGATACTGATTTTCACTTTAAATAAGAAAATTTAGTGGCGCCAAACGGAATGATTTTGGACAATTAATGTTTTCATGAATGAATAAAATCAAACTAGAACTCGTTTAATGTAAAAATATATATTGAAATACAGTTTAAAATTTTATTTTCTGTAAAAGTAGACTATATACAGGTAACTTGAATTTTATAAGTATGAAATCCGTTTAAAAATATTAATTATACTACAATTCAGTTTAACAAATATTATTTTAAAAATTTTACGATGTTTTTGGAATGATTTGGAATGATTTTGGAATGATTTTTTCACCAAAGACTGTTTTTAAGGTTAAATTAAAAAAAAAGTGGAATGATTTTGGAATGATTTGGAATGATTTTTTTAAAGATGAATTATAATTTAAAAAAATAATTTTTATAATATAATAATAAAGAAATGAATTGTAAATTTTGCAATAATACATTCTCGAATTTTAAATCATTAATACATCATCAACGAAAGGCTAAATATTGTATAATAAAACAAAATCAAAAACATCATATTTGTGAAGGATGTAGTATGTTTTTTCTATCATCAGATGATTTAATTTGTCATAAAAAAACTTGTGTAAGTATTTTAACAAAAAAAATTAAAGAATTAGAAGAAGAAAATAAAATATCTGAAGATAATGTTCAATATTTTCAAAATGAAATGAATACATTAAAACAAATAAATAAAATTTTAGAAGAACAAATTAAATTATTAAAAGAAGAAAATAAATCATATCTTGAACAATTTAAATCTTCACAAGATCAAGTTAAAACTTTACAAGAACAGATATTATCTATCACAAAGACGGCTGTTATGAAAAGTACAACAACAAATAATACAACAATAAATAATAAAATATTGAATATGACAACATTCAATTTTAATAATAATGATATAAAAAATTTAATAGATGATAAATATTCGATAGAGATTATATCTGAAGGACAGAAAGGAGTAGCTCGATTTGCAGTAAATTATATATTAAGAGATGAAAAAGGAAATTTAAATTATTTATGTACAGATTCAAGCCGTAAAATATTTAAATTTAAGAATGAAATTGGAGAATTAGAAAAAGATATAAATGCTCAAAAACTAACAAATCTATTAACAGATAATGGAATTTTGAAAGCGACAACAAAATTGGCACAAAACTACTGGACTAATGAAGATGGAACAATAGATAATGAAAAATTAACAAATATGATATCAAAAGCAAGTGAAATCAATTTTATGAAAGATGATAATACAGTTTTTAAAAATGAATTAGCAACTATGACAAGTATGTAATTATAAATTGAAATTATAAATTGAAATTATAAATTGATCAATTTATAATTAAATAGAAATACGATTCTGAGAAATATTATTTATTCTTATAAAATTATATTTTTTCTTATCTGAAGATGAAATATAATAAAAATTTAAATCAACAATGTTTTTAGAATTAATTAAATCATCGTAATTAGATATGATTCCATTGTAATGGAATGTTTTTAAAATAGGAAATTTATCTAAAATAATTTTAACAGGTTTATTATAATGATTACCGTGTATATATAATTTAGTAGTATGAGTTTTCTTAGATGGATTAATCATTTTATCTGAAATACTACCACCGTTAATATATATAGTATGAGTCCAAATCGGCATCCATAGATTAAAATCTTTTAAATTTGTAATAGATATAGTTTTTAAAGAGTTATAATGAGTACAAGCGTTTTCGATAAAACAAGTTATATTGTTATTACAAGAGTTATGATTATATGATAAATATTTAGCAAATCCTTTATTTTTCTTAAAGTATTGATACATAGATTTACAAGAAATAGCGATATAGAAACTTTCTTTATTTGAGGAAAATTTAGATATCTCAAATAATATATCAAATGGAATTGTCAGAAACATTAATTTTTTAAAAATCAAATTAAGAAAATTTGATTTTATTTTTTTGTTTAAAAATTAGTTCTTATTATAAATAAAATGGAAAAAGAATCAATTGAAAATGAAAAAATAATTAAAGATATGAAAGAATTTATTTTAAGTATTTTTAATTCTCTAAAGAATGCAGAAAATGTTAAAAAATTCATAGATGATACTATTCAAATGTTAAAAGAGGCAACTGAAAATGAAAATGAACAAAAGATAACAGATATATTAGTACCAATATATGAATTTCTTCAGACTTTCCCAGATGATGAAATAAAATTATTATCAGATGCATTTTTATATCTTAATAAAATAATAAAATATGAGATTGTTAATGGCAATAAAGTTTTAAAAAGATATTCTTTAATAAGATTTTATAAAGAATTTTTGATTGATGAAACATCAAGAAAACTGTTGGTATTAACAACAAAATTAAGATTAACACCATATTCTAAACAAGAAGAAAGAAAAGATTTACAATCTAAAATTAATGAAATAAAAAATGAAAAATTAGGGGCACCTTTTATAAAACATGTTTTACGTGATTATATGGATGAAAATGGTGATATAACTATTGAATTTGATGAAATGAAAGATAAAATAAGAGAAAAATATAATAAAGAAGTATCGATAGAGGAAATAAAACAAAATTTTGATGAATTACAAGATATTATAGCTAAAAAACAAGATGAAAAGAATGAAAAAGAATATGTAGAAGAAAAAGTAGAAGTAGAAATAGAAGAAGAAGATAAAAAGAAGAAGAAAGTAAAGCCAGCAAAGGTAGTGCCAAAGAAAATATTTAAAAATGTAGAGTTGAAAAAGGGAATAAATGAACAAACTGGAAATGATTATAATATAGAATATTCACGAGTAATATTTCAACAAAGATTAGAAAAATCAAATCGAGAAATTACATATATATTAAATCAAAATGTAGAAGGAAGTGATTTGAAAGTAAGTTATGAAGAAATACAAAAACAAATATATGAAAAATTTAATAATATGGTATCAATAGATGATATAAAAGAGTCATATAAAGAATTAGAAACTGGTTTAATTGTTGGTTATTTTGATGCAGAAGAAAATGAAAAAGAATTACAAAAATTAAATGAAGAATTAGAAAAAAATAGGACAGAATATTATGAAACATTTATTAGTTTCTTAAAAAGTTTATTAAGTATGAATAGCGAAATGGAAATATTAGAGAAGATAACAAATTTTATAAATACAAATAAGGACAAATTTAAAAATATTTGTAGAATTTTAAATATAATAAAAAATAATTATAATTCAAGAGAAATAAAAATATATATTAAATGTTTTTTAGAACAAGATAAAATTAATTTTTATAGATTTTATGAAAAATTTGGTTATGTTATACTAAATGAATTAGATGATATTGAAAAAAATAATAATGATGAAGAAGAAGAAGTTGAGGAAGAATACGAAGGTCTGGCGATAAAAAATATATTAACAAAAATGATAAAGAAGGCTAGAATGTATAATATTTATTATAACATAAATATAGCAAATTTAAAAAATGATGAAATTGAAATACATATAAAAAATTTAAAAAAACTAATTAGAGAAAATAAGCATTTGATAAAAAATATATATGCATCATTTAAATATCATTTAAATTTAAGAGAATTTTTGTTATCATTACTTGATACAGATGAAGATGAACAACAAACATTGAATTCTGATAATTTATTGGATAAAACTAGAAAAGTATCAAACGTTTTACTTAATTCTGATAATTTATCAGATGCAAATATTGGAGAAATTTATAAAAAAATCAAGATATATATGGAGGATGTATTTATAGGATACATAAAAAATAATGAAGCAATATTTAAAAAGTCCGATTATTATTATTTGTTCGATGAAATATTAAAACATATGGAAATAAAATCAGTTATAAGGATGATAGGAGAGTATTTAAATCAATATGAATTAAGTTTTAATGAATATTACATAAAATTTTTAAAAGATAATAATATAAAAGAAATAAATAAAAACATCTACATAAATAATTTAATTTGTAATGTATTGATAACATTAAATGAAAAAGAATGGGATGTAGAAACACAGAGATTTATACGAGGTGACGATGAAGATATATGTGGTTATGAAGCAATTGATGAAAAAGATTTAGAAAGACATAAAAAAGAAGTTCATATAAATAGTAAAATTGAAAAAGAAGAAAAAATAGATATAAATATATTTGATGTTTTAATGTATAAAAATCGTCCATGGATAACAGGATTAATAAAAAAGACTTATATTTTAAACGTTGTGGATGATACGATATTAGATTTTAATAATTATATAGTATCGTCAGATAGTATGAATATAGATGACAAAACATGGTATTCTGTAAATGATAAATTTTTTCATTTAGAAACAAATAAATACATGAAAAAAGCTCAAATAGGAAATATATTATTTTTTTATGATAAAGATAATACATGTATATTGCAAATTTATTTAGGATTTTTGATGGAAGATAATAATTTTATACAACAAGATGAAAATATATATAATTCTGAAATGTCTTATATAGAAACAATTAATGGAGAATTAAATGAATTTTCAGTAAAAAAAATGTTAGAAAGACCATTAACAGATAGTATTAAAAAGGTAGGGCATGTTTTATTATCTAGAGCTTTTAGCAGACGAAATATAAAATATAGTGCGACTGAAATATTACAGTACATAGATAATATTAATTTAACAACCGAAAAATATGCGCAAAAAATAGGAGAAATAATTGTTTATATAGATATAAATAATATATGTGATAATATTTTTGAAAAAAGATTGTTAAAAAAGTATTATAACGTTAAACAATTATTTAATCTAACAATAGAGGATAAAATTCCAGAAATATTATGTAATGATGAAGAATATGTATCAAAAGTATTAGAATATATGGATAATAAATTAAATGAATTTGTATATAAATTTGGAGAGAATGTTTTTATTACATCGAAAGATAACTTGAATTATCAAAGGAAAAAGTTTGAATTTATTTATAATAATATGGAAGAAATAAAGTATGAATCTGTACAAAAATTCTGTAATAATAGTCGTAATGATGTTGAAGATTTAATAATATATAAAGAGAATGATCATAATACATGTATAAATATAAAAGATTTATTAAAACATATATATAATGATAAAAAATATGATTATTTTCCAAAAAATATTTCATCTCAATTTTATGAAAAAATTAAAAAAATATATAGTAAAAGTATAATTGAACCTAAAGATTTTAATGTTAATGAATATGAACAACAATCTTTAATAACTGATTATTTATTAATTGAAAGAATTATATATGACATAAATAAAAGAGATAATAGTTTATCTCTAAATAAACTAAAAAAGCAGATTTTCTTTAAATATAAAGAAGAAGATGGTATGTTTCAAGAAGATGAAGAAGATATAGAGGATGTAGAAGATGTAAAAGATGTTGAAGAAGATGTAGAAGATGTAAAAGATGTAGAAGATGTAGAAAATGTAGAAAAAGATAAAGCAGATATTATTAACGATGAAATAGAAGATGGAATGTTTAATAAAAAAAAAGATGAATTTATATTTGATAATGATATAAATGAAATGGATAGATGCCAATATTGTGATAATATATGCAAAAAAAATGAAAGAGTAAGTACAATAAAATTTTCTGATAAAAGATATAAAAAATTAAATTTTGAAGTAATGCATGATGTATGTTTAAAATGTTTAAATGAGATAAACTTTGATTATTGAATTGAATTACTTTTATAACATAAGAAATATGTTATAAAAATTATTTTAATTATATAAAATTTGAATAAAAATAATTAAAAAAAATAAAAAAAGTTTTATAAAAGAAATGATGGAAAAAAATGAATTTTGGTTAGAAAATATGGAATGTTTATTTGATGAGAATCATATATTTCCCAAAAAGAAAATGACATTAGAATCTAAAATGAATTCATTGACAAGATTAGTCGTTATAATTTTTATCATTATTTTGTTTTCTGAAGTATTTAATATGAAGAATAATATAATATTTCTTATTTTAAGTTTATTTATAATAATTATTCTTTACTATAAACAAAAGAAACAAATGATAGAAAATTTTAAACAACCATATATAAAAGAAAATTATGAAGAACCGCCATTTAATACAATGACAACAACTCCAAAAAAATCATGCAAATATACTGGTCGTATCAATTATGTATGTTCTAAACCAAATGATGAAAATATAGAAAAAGTTGTCTATAATCAAAATAAATATAATCAACAAGATGATTATAATTCTCGAGGATATAATCCAAATTTCAATTATCCAACAGACAATCAAATGTTAGCTGGTGGTCCAAATCCAAAAACCTTTGTACCGCCTGTTATACCTGTTCCATCTTTAAATCATGAATATTGGAAAGAAGATCAAAAATCAACAGTTTCAACAATGACAAATATAAAAAAGAGAAGATTTAATAAAGAATCTGGATATACTGCTAATAATGATAATCCAGTAGACTATTCATATCCTAAAAATTATGATTGTAAAGTAAGAGTGAAAAATAATCATAAATACGATAAAAAGCAACCATTGGTTTTAAAATCATCAGAACAAACATCACAACAATCAAAAGAAAATTTTACATTTCCATATGAAATCAAAACAAAATCAAATGAATATTTAAATGATGAAGATAGTATGTATTATAAAGATTTTAAAAACAATCGTTATTTTAAAGATCGTTATAATGAAAATGTATTTCAAGAAATAGTAACACCTGGAAATTATAAATTAAATAAAAGAAATGAACCAATAAATTCATTGATTGGAATTAACGAACCACAAACATTTGAAGATGATGATACAAGAGTTATTGAACCATATGAAGATGTAAATATGTCAAATGTATATGATCCAAGATTTTATGGATATGGTACATCATATCGTGGCTATTATGATAAAACTGTAGGGCAACCAAGATATTATTATGATGATGTAAATGCAATAAAAATGCCAAATTATATATCAAGAAATAATATTGATGTAACACCATTTGGTGATTCTTATGGTCCGATGGACAATGAAGGAAATCGTTTTACAGCAAATATACATGCACTTGCTGATAAACATTATAGTGATAGTATGATGCAATTCAGAACAGAAATGCAAGGCAGATTGATGAGAAAAGTAAATGCAGAAGAATGGCAACAAAAAATGTTTCCAATTAGAAAAATGTAAATCATAAAATTTTAAACTTATTTTGAAGTTTAAAATTAAATTAAAAATGCCATTTTGCATCAAATCTTGACTGATTATCTTTTCTCATTTGTCTAGCCATTAATTCTTCTCTCCATTCACACGAATCTTTCATCCAAGAAACTTGATCAACATCAATATTATTTTTAGTTTGTGTTCTTGTGTATTCAGGTTTTAAAGAACCCATAGGATCTCTGTATAAAGCAGATTTGATAAATGCTTTATTTTGGAAATTTGGTGATCTAAAATTATCTAATACATCTCTTCTATAAGGTAAATATTCAATTTCTCCGCCTTTAATTTCAGAAAAATTATTATATGTAGTTTTTGTTATATTATTATCTGAATTATTATATAAATTTTCTAAACGTGGAACGGGATCAGGTTTATAATAACAAACACTGCTAAGATTATTATCAGTGCTTATAGGATTAAATAATCCGTTACTTAGATGCCTGCTACCATAATGCCAACTATTAGGACTTTCTTCCATTTTATTTATGTTAAGAATTATTTTTATTTAATTAATTTAAATTACTTCCGAAATAATTAGATTTTTATATCATTTTATGATATAAAATTTAAAATTTTAATACTTAATTTTTTTTAGTTTAATTTATATGTCAAATATATTTTTGCGACTAATGTTTCTCCTGCCGGTAAATTATTAGTTGCTGGACATCCTAAATT
>Ga0214921_10002519_pt1 | contig 29647 bp, 23 predicted proteins | sample LL1505_MetaG_FD_177992 | JGI IMG/M metagenome (GOLD analysis project Ga0214921, IMG submission 177992) | Freshwater microbial communities from Lake Lanier, Atlanta, Georgia, United States - LL-1505 | ecosystem: Environmental > Aquatic > Freshwater > Lake | place: USA: Georgia | collected...
CCACGAATTCAAGTGTTTTTACACCTGTAAATTTATACCTTGTCATATAAAAAACAAAGGTAATAAAATTTATAAATTTGTGCGACCTAAACGCCTATACCTAAAAATTAAATTCGTGAATTCGTGGCAGAAAATTAGGTTTTCACGAAGTGAAAACAAAAATTCAATAAAATTCCTCAAATTGAAAACTACGTTTTATTTTTAAAAACATAATGTGTTAAACTGGAATTAATATTCAACTTATGAAAAAAATATTTGTCTGTCTGTGTTTAAGTTTTGTTTACACAGTTTCATCTTGGGCACAAAGCAAGAAAATTGTAGGATATTTTCCTTCATGGAAGTCGAATTTGGTGCAAACTTTTGATTATAAAAAAGTTACCCATTTGAATTTTTCTTTTTTATCGCTTTATGCCGATGGTAGTTTACGACCTTTTGAAAAAACTTTTGAGCTAGATGAGGTTGTGAAAAAAGCACATGCTAAGGGAGTAAAAGTGTTGATTTCTGTTGGTGGATGGGATTTAGGTGATGGAGGAGGAGTTGATGATGCTTTTGAATTAATGGCAAGTAGGAAGAAAAGTAGAACAAAATTTGTCAATCAAATGATGAAATTTGTAGATAATTATCAACTTGATGGGGTAGATATTGATTGGGAATTTCCTAGTGATGAGGCAGGTATGGCAGGATTTGATTCATTGGCAAGAGATTTAAAAAATGCCTTTCAGCCCAAAGGAAAATTGGTTACCGTTGCCATTACCCCTGAAGATTATTATGGAAAATTTATAGCTTTTAGCTCGTTTCAATATTTTGATTTTCTGAATGTTATGATTTATGACGGAGGTAATCCGCATGCAAACTATGACTATTTTGTGCAAGCTTTTGAATATTGGAAAAAAAGAGGAATGCCCGCAGATAAAATTGTATTGGGTGTTCCTTTTTATGGAATGAAAAATGGTACTCAAATGGGTTACAATGAAATTATTTCTTCCGACCCAAAGAGTATTGAGAAAGAAGTTTACAATGAGTTAGAGTTTAATAATCAGGCTACTATTAAAAAGAAGAGCCAATTTGCACATCAAAACGCTGGCGGAATAATGATTTGGGAACTCAGTCAAGATGCCGAAGCACCTTATTCATTACTAGATGCTATTTGGGAAGGAATGAAGTAAGTTTTGAGTTTGTTACCTATCACCTATCACCTATCACCTATCACTTGTCACTTATCTAATATCCCCCAATAAAATTACTTGTATCACTTTCAAGTACTTTACCTTCTTTGCAAACCAAAACTCTGCCTGGGTATTTTCTAAAAAGTTCGTAGTTGTGGGTGGCCATCAAAACTGAAGTGCCACTGTTATTGATTTGTTGAAAAAGTTGCATAATGCCGTCTGCAACTTCTGGGTCTAGGTTTCCAGTAGGTTCGTCGGCTATAAGCAGGGGAGGTTCGTTCAGTAAAGCACGAGCAATTACCACTCTTTGTTGCTCACCACCAGATAATTGGTAAGGATATTTAGGGCCTGAAGTTGCTAATCCCACTCGTACTAAAACATCAGAAATTCTTTGTTTTATTTTAGACGAATCTTTCCAACCAGTGGCTTTTAGTACAAAAAGTAAATTATCATTGATACTTCTATCGCCCAAAAGTTCAAAATCTTGAAAAACAATACCAATTTTTCTTCTCAAATAAGGTACTTGTTTTCTTTTGATGTTTTTTAATTCAAAACCTGCAATTTGAGCCTCACCGTAATAAATGGGCAAATCTGCATAAAGTGTTTTTAAAAGAGAAGATTTTCCACTCCCTGTTCGGCCAATTAAATACACAAATTCACCCTTATTTATTTGAAAATCAACTTCATTCAATACTGAACGACCGCCTGATTGCATGATGCTGGTGTTGTGTACTTTTAATATAGGTTCTGCCGAAAAGCTCATAAATTTTAAATTGCTAAGAGTTCTAGTTTGCCAAAAGGAATATTTTGAATAATAACTTGAAGGGCGTCTTCTTTGCCCTCAAGTCCGTATTTATCGAGATTTTTTAATGGTCTATCAGCTCTAAAATAAGCCACAAGTACCATTTTTTCGTCTCTTAATTGAATGTAATCAGGAATTTTGGCTTTTCCTTTAACTTTTATTATGTACATCTTTTTTAGGTGATATGTGACAGGTGATATGTGACAAGTGACAAGTGAGAGGTGATAAGTGAAATGATTTTTAAGTAAAAAACTTTCTCACAAATTGATTTCAAAATTTACTTCTCACCTTTCACTTCTCACCTTTCACCTAGATAAGTTTTTTAGAATCTGCAATAAATTTAGCTAAACCAGCATCAGTTAATGGATGATTAAGCAAAGCTAAATATACACTTAATGGTGAAGTAACTACATCAGCACCAATTGTTGCGCATTTTAATAAATGCTGTGTATGACGAACAGAGGCTGCTAATACTTCAGTAGGATAACCATAATTGGAATAAATTGTTACAATTTCTTCTATTAGAGCCAATCCGTCTTGAGAAATATCATCTAAACGACCAATAAATGGAGAAACATAAGTAGCACCAGCTTTGGCTGCTAGCAATGCTTGACCTGATGAAAATACCAAAGTGCAGTTAGTTTTTATGCCATTAGTAGAGAACCACTTAATTGCTTTTAAGCCTTCTTTTGTCATAGGAACTTTTACTACAATTTTTTCGTCAATGGCAGCCAATTCTTTACCTTCTGCTACCATTCCTTCAAAGTCTAAAGATAAAACTTCAGCACTTACATCTCCATCTACAATTTCGCAAATTGCTTTGTAATGTGCTTTTATGTTTTCATTGCCATTGATGCCTTCTTTTGCCATTAACGATGGGTTGGTAGTAACACCATCAAGTACGCCAAGGTCTTGAGCCTCTTTAATTTCTGCTAAATTTGCTGTGTCAACAAAGAATTTCATATTTTTTTAATTTTATAAGTTCAATTTACTATAGGGGCAATTTACAAAATTTAGTTATCAGTTGTCAGTTTTCTGTTATCAGATTTCAAATTCAATACACATTTATCTTTAATAACCATTCACCATTCACAGTTCACTATTTACTACTCATTGCTGCAAACTCTTTTGCAAAATACGTTAAAATTATTTTTGCTCCAGCTCTTTTCATGCTCAACAACATTTCTTGCATAGTTTTTTCACCATCAATCCAGCCATTGGCAGCAGCAGCTTTCACCATCGCATATTCACCACTTACATTATAAGCTGTAATTGGTAAATCAAAATTATCATAAAGTGATTTTATAATATCTAAATAAGCAAGTGCAGGTTTAACCATTAAAAAATCAGCACCTTCTGCAAAATCTAGTTCTGCTTCAATTAAGGCTTCAGCTTCGTTGGCGGGATCCATCTGGTAGGTTTTTTTATCCCCAGCTTTGGGTGCAGAATTTAATGCATCTCTAAATGGTCCGTAAAATGCACTCGCATATTTGGCTGTGTATGACATTATTGACACATCTTCAAAACTTGAAGCATCAAGAATTTCACGCAAGTATCCCACTCTCCCGTCCATCATATCGCTTGGGCCTACAATGTCTGCACCTGCTTCAGCTTGTGCAAGTGCCATTCTACCAAGTACTTCTAAGGTTTCGTCGTTTAATATTTTTCCATTTTTTACAATACCGTCATGACCATCGGAACTGTATGGATCCATTGCCACATCAGACATTAAACAAATTTCAGGAAAATGAGATTTGATATTTTTTATGGTGCTCAAATACAGTCCTTTAGCATTGTAGCTATCTGTTGCCATTGGGTCTTTTAAGCTTTCTTCAATCTGAGGAAAAAGAGCAAAAGTATGAATGCCGAGCTTTACAGATTCTTCTATTTCTTTCAAAATCAAGTCAGTACCCCAGCGATAAATACCTGGCATTGATTTTACTTCTGATTTTGTATTGGCACCAGAAGTTACAAAAATTGGATATATTAAATCATTTACAGTAACCTCGTGTTCTCTCACAAGATTTCTTATAACGGGTGATTTTCTGTTTCTGCGAGGTCTTCTCATAATTTTTTGAAATAAAAAAAGTGCTAGATTTTTGTAAATCTAACACTTTTTTGACATTTGATAAAATGATTATTTTGAAATCAATAGTTTCTCAATTGTGCGAGTATTTTTATTTTGAATTTCAACAAAATAAATTCCTGCATTTACATTATTTAAAAGAACAGAATGTTTCCCTTGCTCTAAATTTTGTTCATAAACCTTAGTGCCAATTGCATTTGAAATTGACACATTTGCTGCAGAACCAAGTTGAATTGTAACTTGACCAGATGTTGGATTTGGATAAATAACGTATTGATTTTCAATTTCATTTTCTATACCAGCTGCTGATCTACAATTGATTGAATAATTGGCTTTAGCATCTTTTGTGAAATTAACTTTAGCATTTGCTACTGAAGTATTTGCCACTTGAATACAATTTAATTTAGTATTTGAAGTAGCATTTAAAGTATCCAACACCGTAAGATTTGTAATATTTAAAGAATCAATACTCGTGTTGCTTACATTCAAATATTTTAAACTTGGCAAATTGCTCACGTCAATTGATGTAATAAGATTATTTCCACAATCTAAATGTTGTAAACTTGCAAAAGCATTGGTTTTAGCTAATCTCCCTGGAGGTTTTTCGCCAATTGGGTCACTGGTAGCATCAAAATATACTCTGCTAATTTTGTTGCCTCTTGTATTCACAAATACTAATTTTTTCATTGCAGAATTAAAAATTGAAGTTAATTCATTGTTTTCGCAATCAAAAAAGGCTAAGTTAGTAAAGCTTGCAAGTGGAAGTGATTGAATTTTGTTGTTACTGATGAATAAAAACACAAGACTAGGTAAACTATTTACACCTAAGTAAGATATTTTATTAAAGTTACAACTTATGTAGAATAAATCTGGGTTGCCAGCAGCTATTAAATTGGTTAAATTCATACTATCTACATAGAGTGTCAATAATTTATTGTTGCTTACGTCTAGATAAGTTAAATTTTTGAATGCTCTAATTCCTGTTAAATCTTTGATGCCTTTATTTGACAAACTTAACTGATTAACAGTGCTTTCTTGTATAAAGTTGGTAGGTACTTTGCCATCATTTACTGGGCTATCATCAAGGTCATTTTGTCTTAAACTAGCTTCAAAAGCACTGTCAGGGATTGCAGTGTACCCTGTAGCAACTTTACAATTGGTACTAAACTTAGCAAGGGAGTCTTTTTGGTAATTATTAGCGGTTGTTACCCCTAAAGAGGATACTTGAATACATTGTAACAAAGGATTTCCTTTTGCATTAAATGAAGTTAAATAGAATTTTCCTTTTACATCAAGAGACGAAATATTATTGTTTTGAATATCAAGGGTTTGTAAATATTCTAACATGCTTGTATTTAAGCTTGTAATTGTATTATTTGCTACCCTTAAATCATATAAAAAAGTAGATTGTGGGTAGGTTAAACTGCTCAATTTGTTATTTTTAGCATATAAAAATTGTAGAGAAGTACAATTGGTAAGATTGATGTTTGTAATTACATTATTGTCAGCATATAATTTTTCAAGTTTTGCCAAATTGCTAGCATTTATTGATGTAAGTTGGTTATTTTTAACACTTAGTGTTTTTAAACTACTGCAATTTGAAACATCTATAGTTGTTAAACCAATACTGTCGGCATAAATTGTGGTAAGTGCCGACAAATTACTTACATCTAAAGTAGTCAATTGGTTAAATCTGCAATCTACGTTTTTAAACTAGTAAATGACTTAATTCCACTTAAATTAGTTATAACTACTGCTCTCAAATCAAGAGATTCTACTGTGTTGATTAATTTGTTGGGTACTTGTCCATCATTTGTATTGCTATCGTCATAACCCCAAATTCTCAACACATTTTCAAAAACAGGGTCGGGAATCGCAGTATATTGAGCATTTGCACCCATTGAAAACAAGCTAATTGCAAGAAACAAAATGGGTTTTAGTAAGATTTTTTTCATAAGGTTGTTAATTTTTGAGGTAAATTAAGAATAATTTTGATATAATTAGAAATATAAACATTAAATTTTAGGTGATTGTTTATATTTCATGTAGAATGAATATAAATATTTAAGGGTAAATTTAATAATATCTAGATTTCTAGTTAATATAATAAATCCTACACCAATTGAATATTACTTTTTTCCTACTTTATATTTTTTACTAACTTGCATCTTTAATTTCAATATTTGATGAAAAACTCTCCTAAAAGATATACCGTAACAGCAGCTTTAATTTATGCCAATGGCCCAATTCATATTGGTCACTTAGCTGGTTGTTATTTGCCTGCCGATATTTATGTAAGATATTTACGTTCAACATGTAAAGATGTAATTTTTGTTTCAGGAACTGACGAACACGGTGTGCCAATTACCATTAAAGCAAAAAAGGAAGGCATTACTCCTCAAGCTGTGGTGGACAAATATTACAATATCATTAATGAATCATTCAAGTCCTTTGGCATTTCATTCGATATTTATTCAAGAACAAGTAATCAATTGCATCATGAAGTTTCACAAGATTTTTTCTTGAAATTATACAACGATGGTGTTTTTAATGAAGAAGTTACAGAGCAATATTTTGATGAAAAGGCAAATCAATTTTTAGCCGACAGATACATTACGGGCACTTGCCCAAATTGTGGAAACGAAAATGCCTACGGTGACCAATGCGAAAAATGTGGTTCCACTTTGAGCCCTACCGATTTAATAAATCCAAAATCAACTTTATCTGGCGAAAAACCTGTTTTTAAAGCCACCAAAAACTGGTATTTGCCATTGGATAAACAACAGCCTCAAATTGAAGCATTTGTAAACAGTCATCCTGAATGGAAAGCAAATGTATTGGGTCAATGTCAGTCATGGTTAAAACAAGGCTTGCAACCAAGGGCCATGACCCGTGACTTGGATTGGGGCGTAAAAGTGCCTTTAAAAGATACAGATGGAAAAGTATTGTATGTTTGGTTTGATGCCCCCATTGGTTACATCACTTTTACACAAGAACTTGCCAAGCAAAAAGGATTTAATTGGGAAGAATATTGGAAATCAGACGATACCAAGTTGGTGCATTTTATTGGCAAAGATAATATTGTGTTCCATTGCATTATTTTCCCTGCTATGTTACAAGCACATGGTGGATATATTTTGCCAGACAATGTGCCCGCAAATGAATTTATGAATTTGGAAGGAAATAAAATCTCTACTTCAAGAAATTGGGCAGTTTGGTTGCACGAATATTTGGTAGATTTTCCTGAAAAACAAGATGTGTTGCGTTTTGCTTTGTGTGCAAATGGCCCTGAAACAAAAGACAATGATTTTACTTGGAAAGATTTCCAAACCAGAAATAATAGTGAACTAGTTGGTATTTTAGGCAATTTTATTAACAGAGCTTTGGTACTAACTTCCAAATATTTCGACAATAAAGTGCCAGCCTTGGGTGTTTTAAATGAGCAAGACCAAGAGGTTTTGAATCAATTAGCCAAAGCACCTACCGAAATTGCCAAAGCAATTGAAAACTATAAATTTAGAGATGCCCTTAACCAAATGTTGGATGTGGCAAGACTTGGAAATAAATACTTAGCAGACTCCGAACCTTGGAAATTATATGCAACAGACCCAGAAAAAGTGGGTACTATTTTAAATATTGCACTTCAAATTTCTGCCACATTAAGTATTGTAATTGAGCCATTTATTCCTTTTTCAGCTCAAAAACTAAGTGATATGTTAAATATTCCGTTACATAAATGGGAATTAGCAGGTAAATCAGATTTATTAGTTGCAGGACATGATTTAGGAAAAGCGGCCTTGTTGTTTACTAAAATTGAAGATGAAGAAATTGCACTGCAAATTCAAAAATTAGAGGATGCTAAGAAAGAAAATGAACTTGCTAATTTTGAACCTGCTCTTTTAAAACAAGAAGTGACTTTTGAAGATTTTGCAAAATTAGATATTAGAGTTGGGACAATTATTGAAGCTGAAAACGTACCTAAAACCAAAAAATTGCTTAAATTAAAAGTGGATACTGGTATCGATCAAAGAACAGTAGTAAGCGGAATTGCAGAGCATTTTAAACCAGAAGAGATTATCGGTCAGCAAGTTTCAATATTGGTAAACCTTGCCCCAAGAGAACTCAAAGGAATTGTTTCACAAGGAATGATTTTAATGGCAGAAGACAAAGACGGTAAACTTAAATTTGTTGCACCAAGCACCTTGGTAGCAAATGGAGTAGGGGTGGCTTAGGAAATGAAAATTACTAAAAATGTAATTTATAATTGTATTATTAGCAACAAAATCAATTCTTTATATTTGTAACAAAAGATTGTATTGAAAATGAAACACAAATCATCTATCACACATTTTGATTTTGAAGAAATTATCAGTAGAGGCATTTACTATATTGATAAAACTTTATTAATCAAAGAAATTGAAGAAAAAGATGAGAAAGTTTATCTTTTTCCTCGTCCTCGTAGGTTTGGCAAAACCTTAAATATGATGATGTTGCGTAGATTTTTTGAGAAAACAGAAGTTTCAAAAAAACATTTGTTTGATGGATTACTCATAGCCAACGAACAAGAAATAATGGCTTTGCAAGGTCAATTTCCTGTAATTTGGTTGACTTTTAAAGATTGTAATGGTATTGATTTTCACTCTACTTATGAAAAAATTACTCATTTAATTCAGATTGAATATCAAAGACACGAGTATTTGGTAAATTCTTTAAATATAAGTTCGAAACAAAAAGAATATATAATATCAATTATTGATGGCGTTGCTTCAAGGGCTGATTTAGAAGAAAGTATAAAGAACTTAAGCCTATTTTTAGAAAAGCATTATAACATAAAACCCTATTTGTTAATTGATGAATACGACTCTCCAATTAATCATTCATACACACAAGGGTTTTATAATGAGTGTATTGCCTTGATGCGAAACTTGTATGCCACCGCTTTAAAAGACAATCCCTACATCGAACGTGCAGTAATTACTGGTATTTACCGTGTGGCAAAAGAAAGTATTTTTTCTGGCTTGAATAACTTAAAGGTGGCCACAATATTAAACGAAGATTTTGCGAGTAGTTTTGGTTTTACTCAAGCCGAAGTAGATAAAATTATCATTGATTATGAACGTGAAGCCGATGCTGAAACCATAAAAAATTGGTACAATGGTTATATTTTTGGCAAAGATACGGTGATTTACAATCCTTGGTCAGTGTTAAATTATGTAGATGACAAAGACCCTCTTCCAAAACCTTACTGGTTAAATACTAGTAATAATAACATTATCAAGGAATTGATTGCAAATGGAAAAGCAGATGTAAAACAAGATATAGAAACTTTAATAAATGGTGGAACCATTCAAAAACAGATATCAGAAGAAGTGGTTTTTGGTAATATCACCCAAAGTATAGATGCTATTTGGAATTTTTTCTTGTTTTCTGGTTACTTAAAAATTGTAAATATTACCGCTATAAATGGTATTAGGTATGGTGATTTTAAAATTCCAAATTTAGAATTAAGTACTATTTTTAGTGAAGCCGTGTGGTTTTGGTTTGTACAATCTGACTCAAAAGCACAATTTGATACTTTTTTACATTATCTAAAAGCAAAACGCTTCGAAGATTTTGAAGATGAATTTGAAGATTTTATAACACAAGTTTGTAGTTATTACGATTTTGCAGACAAAGAACCTGAGCGTGTTTATCATGCCCTTGTATTGGGTATGATGGTCAATTTGCAATCAGAGTATAAAATCACTTCCAACAGAGAATCAGGAAATGGGCGATATGATATTATGTTACATCCTTTGAAAAAAGACTTGCCCGCTTTTGTTTTTGAGTTTAAAAAATACAGCGAAAAACGAGAAAAAGACATTGATGTAACTTTGCAAAATGCTCTAAATCAAATCAAAACCTTAAATTACGCAAGCACTTTACAACAAGAAGGCTTTGCAGATATTTATTACATTGCTATAGCTTTTAAAGGAAAAAAAGTGAAGTTAGTGGTGGAGAAGGTGTAGAAAAGTTAAAAGTGAAAGGTGAAAAGTGATAACTATTGTTTTATATTTGTAGCATAAGTTAATAAAGTAAATGAAACAAAAATCATCTATCACACATTTTGATTTTGAAGAAATTATCAGTAAAGACCTTTATTATGTTGATAAAACTTTATTTATCAAAGACATAATAGAAAGCAAACAAGCTGTTTATCTTTTTCCTCGTCCTCGTAGGTTTGGCAAAACCTTAAATATGATGATGTTGCGTAGATTTTTTGAAAAAACAGAGGTTTCAAAAAAACATTTATTTGATGGATTACTAATCGCCAACGAACCAGAAATCATGGCTTTGCAAGGGCAGTTTCCTGTTATTTGGTTGACTTTTAAAGGTGTAAAAGGACAAAATTGGAAACATTCTGATGTAATGCTTAGAGCTTTATTGTCAGAAGAATATGGTCGTCACGATTATCTTAATACTTCTGACAAATTAGATGTGGATGATAAACTTTATTTTAAAGAAATTTATTCTCAAAACAAAGAATTTGTCAACAATTTAGCCATTCGCAATCTTTGCAAGTTTCTCCAAAAACATCATGGAGTAAAACCGTATTTATTAATAGATGAATATGACACACCTATCAATGATGCATACATAAACAATTATTATACTGACTGCATTGCCTGTTTTAGAGAATTATATTCGCAAGCATTAAAAGACAATCCATACATTGAACGTGCAGTAATTACTGGCATTTACAGGGTTGCAAAAGAAAGTATTTTTTCTGGCTTAAATAACTTGAAAGTTGCCACCATACTCAACGAAGATTTTGCGAGTAGTTTTGGTTTTACCCAAGCCGAAGTGGATAAAATTATCATTGATTATGAACGTGAATCCGATGCAGAAACCATAAAAAGATGGTACAACGGTTATGTTTTTGGCAAAGAAACTGTAATTTACAATCCGTGGTCGGTGCTTTATTATGTGGATGACAAAGACAGAATGCCCAAACCATATTGGGTAAATACAAGTAACAATGACATTATAAAGGAATTGATTACGAATGGTAACACCGAAATTAAGCAAGATATTGAAACTTTAATCAATGGTGGAACCATCAAAAAATTAATTACTGAAGATGTTGTTTTTGGAAATATCAATATTGCCAAAGATGCCTTATGGAGTTTTTTCTTGTTTTCTGGGTATTTAAAATTGATTCATATTGATGAAGTAAACGGGCAAAGAATAGGCACTTTTGCAATTCCAAACATTGAATTATTGACAATTATCAAAGATTCAATTGATTATTGGTTTGTGAAATCAGAATCAAGCGACAAATTTGAAACTGTTTTAAAATACTTAAAAGCCAAACGCTTCGAAGATTTTGAAGATTATTTTGAAGAATTTATAGCCCAAGTTTGTAGCTATTACGATTTTGCCAATAAAGAACCTGAGCGAGTTTACCATGCATTAGTGCTGGGCATGATGGTCAATTTACAATCGGAATACAAAATTACTTCCAACAGAGAATCTGGATATGGACGATACGATATTGTGCTCCATCCATTAAAAAATAATTTACCTGCTTTTGTTTTTGAATTTAAGAAGTTTAACAAAAAAGTCGAAAAATCAATTCAAGATACCGTAGATACTGCACTAAATCAAATCAAAACCTTGAATTACGCCAGCACTTTGCAACAAGAAGGCTTTGCAGATATTCATTACATTGCTATAGCTTTTAAAGGAAAAAAAGTGAAGTTAGTGGTGGAGAAGGTGTAGAAAGTGAGAAGTGAATAGTAAATTGTGAATTGTGGAAAGTTAAAAGTTGAAATGAGAAGTTTTTTTGAATTTTTGGAAAATTATATTTTAATAAGGTTATAGTGTTGATTTAATGTAGTTAAATGATCTATTTTTTATAAAATAATCCTTAAATTTTGTTGTTGAGATTTTTTACATGAAAAAATTGAAAAACAATTTTGAAAACTTTATATTGCACAAAAATTATTAAAATTATAAAATGAAAAAAAGAATTTTTAAAGGGCTTGTGATAGGCATCACAACCACTTTATTGTTTTCAAGTTGCGCAGCAATTTTATTGCCAAGTAAACAAAAAATTACTGTTGTAACAGACAACAAAGAATCTGAAGTTTATATCAACAAAGAGCAAATAGGGAAAGGGACTACCATTGTTCATATAGTAAAAAAAGAAGGTCCACAACAAGTGGTCACTCAAACACCTGGCTACAAAGATGAATATTCGATACTTTATCCAACTCACGTTGCTAAAGCTTATGCACCTTTAAGGCTTTTGAGTTATGTTTGTTTTGTTTATCCTGGATTATTAGAATCTGTACTTATGTCAGCTAATGATAAAAAGTATTCTTATGAATCTGTTAATAACTTCTCTTCTAGAAATAAATTAATATTAAGAGAAAATAAAAAATATGTAAACGTGGATGCCATAAGTGTAGACATTAAAAATTTAAACAAAGAAATAGTTTATCATACAGTTATTTGGGAAAAAGATATAAATAAGGCTATTCAAGAATCGGAAAAAGAAGTTAAAAAAGAACAATTAAAAGAAGAGCTTAAACAAGCTAAAGCTGAGAAGAAAAAAGGTAAAAAGAAGCAATTAAATAACGCAGAGGATAATAAAATGAAGTATGATGATACTAAGTTTTCTGAGAATTTATATAAAACATTAAAGAAATCCGGATTTATTGATACTGTAAATAAAGTTTTTCAAGATGATTATAACACCATAAATGTAGAAGGTACAATTAAAAAAATATCAATTTTCAATATTACGAAAGGATTGAGAGGCGGCTATCAAACTTCAAAATTGACAATTTTATGGAAAGTAAAAAATACTTATGGTGAAATAATTGATTCAATTTCAAGAGATGATTTTTCTGGAGATTTTCTTTATTCTTATTCTAAAAGTGAAGAACAAATGGAAAAAATGTTCGCTGATGCTGTAGATGTTTCTTTTAATAAATTATTAAGCGATGATAAATTTAAAAAATACCTGGAGGTTCAAACATATAAAAATCCAACAGATCCATTAATTAAAATTCAAGAACCTAAAACTCTTGTTAAAGAAGTAGCTGATGCACCAGATGCTGCAGTAATTATTAAAAGAAAAGATAAAGGACATGGTTCTGGGTTTGCAATTTCTCAAGATGGGTATATTTTAACCAATTTCCATGTAATTAGTGATAAGTATGTAAATAAATTTGCAGAAATAAAAGTTATTATGTCTAATGGTGATGAAGTACCAGTAAAAGTGGTAAGAGTAAACAAAGCTAAAGATTTAGCCTTATTAAAAGTGGAAAAAACTTTTGATAAAGCTTTCAAATTAGACAAAAATAAAACTTTTAAGAAATTACAAGAAGTATATACCGTAGGTGCTCCAAAATCTATAGAATTAGGTCAATCTGTTACAATTGGTATTTTATCAAATGAAAGAAATGCCAATAACAATACTGTTTTACAGTTAAGTATGGCAATTAACCCTGGAAATAGTGGTGGTCCATTATTTGATAAACAAGGTATTTTACATGGAGTAATTCAATCAAAATTAGTGGGTTATGCCACAGAAGGTGTTGGGTTTGCAATACCTGCTTATTTGATAAGTGATTATTTGAATATTGGTTACTAAATATAGTATATCATTAAACAAAAAAGGCTTCGAATTCTCGAAGCCTTTTTTGTTAATTACATAGAAGTAAATTACTTAATTTCAGATAGTTTCACAAATTCTTGCACCCTAGCTTTTACTTGTTCTTCTGTTAAGCCTACAATTTGTTCTGTGCCAAATTTTTCAACGCAGAACGAAGCCAATGCAGAACCATGTAAAATGGCTTTTTTCATATTGTTGAAGCTTGTATCATTAGTTGCAGCTAAATAACCAATAAATCCTCCTGCGAAAGTGTCTCCTGCACCTGTTGGGTCAAAAACATCTTCTAAAGGCAATGCTGGAGCAGAGAAAATTTCATCGCCTTGGAAAAGTAATGCGCCATGTTCTCCTTTTTTGATAATCAAAGTTTTAGGTCCCATAGCCATAATTACTTTGGCTGCTTTTCTTAATGAATATTCACCTGATAATTGACGAGCTTCTTCATCATTGATAGAAAGCACATCTACCATAGAAATTGTTTGTTTTAAATCTTCTAATGCAATATCCATCCAAAAATTCATTGTGTCCATTACAATTAATCTTGGGCGATGTTGAAGTCTTTCAATTACAGTGCTTTGTACTTTAGGGGCTAAATTTCCAAGCATCAAATAATCTGTATTTTGGTATGCAGCTGGTAAAATTGGGTCAAACGAACCTAAAACATTCAATTCAGTTACCAAAGTATCTCTAGAGTTCATATCATTGTGATATTTTCCACTCCAGAAGAATGATTTTTCATCTTGTTTAATTTGTAAACCCTCTGTATTTACTCCATGTTTTTGAAGTAATTCTATATATTCTTGAGGAAAATCTCCACCTACAACTGCCACTAAATTAGCTTTTTTGGTGAAATAAGTGGCTGCCAAAGAGATATACGATGCAGCACCACCAATAATTTTATCTGTTTTTCCAAAAGGAGTTTCAATAGCGTCAAATGCTACTGAGCCTACAACTAATAAACTCATATAATTTTTTTTTGCTTCAATATTAATGAATATGTTGTAATAAAAGTATTTTTTATGGAAAAATATGTTTTATTTTAAACCTTCGTTATAGTTTTTTCGTCTTAGAAAAACTCAACCCCAATTTATGAAAAATATAAAAACACAAATTCAAGTTACCTTAGTGGCATTTTTTATGCTCTTTTCAATTTCCTCAAATGCACAAAGAACTTGCGGTCACACTGATGCAATGCATGATTTACAAACACATGATTCAACTATAAAATCTAAAATAGACAGAATTGAAAACTATACTCAAAATTATATTGCTAGAAAAAATGGTGCTAGAAATCAGGCTGTTAATTATCAAATTCCTGTTGTAGTTCATATTTTATACAACACTCAAGCTCAAAATATTTCTGATGCTCAAATTCAAAGTCAGATTGATTCATTAAACAAAGATTACAATTTATTAAACAGAAATTTTGCCAATACCCCAGCTTATTTCAAAACTTTTGCCGCCAGCACCAACTTTACTTTTAAATTAGCCACCATTGACCCCAAAGGAAGACCCACTAATGGAATTACCAGAACTGCAACCTCGGTAACGCAGTTTTCATTTAGCGATGCTATGAAATATTCATCGTCAGGTGGCATAGATGCATGGAATCCTGATAGTTATTTGAATATTTGGGTTTGTAAATTAAATGGTGTTTTAGGTTTTGCTTACGGACCTAGTGCTGCTGGTAAAGACAATGATGGAGTGGTAATTTCTAATGATTGCTTTGGAACTATTGGTAATTTGCAAGCTAAATTTAACCTAGGCAGAACAGCCACCCACGAAATTGGTCATTATTTCAACTTAAACCACATTTGGGGAGATAAAAACGATTGCACTGGAGATGACAAAGTATCGGACACTCCACAACATAAAACGTCAAATTTTGGTTGCCCTACCTATCCTAGTAAATTATGTGCTGCTACCAATTCAAACGGTGAAATGTTTATGAATTACATGGACTATTCTGATGATGTTTGTATGACCATGTTTAGCCAAGGGCAAGCAGACAGAATGGTGGCTGCACTTACTGGTCCAAGAGCTAGTTTGCTTAGTTCTCAGGCACTTGATATTCCAATTCTTAAAGGTAATGATGTAAGTTTAGATGCTTTATTTTGTAATTCAAATGGACAATTAGTGGCATCAACAAACAATTTAGAGGTGAATTTGATTAATGTGGGTACTAATGTACTCACATCTGCTAGTTTTAAAATTATTAATAATGCTGGAAATGAGATTTTTACACAATCTTGGATTGGAAATATAGCAAGTTTAAAAAGTGCAACAGTTTCATTGTTGAATGTACCTTTTAATAATTTAGGGGTGCAAACTTACAAGTTGATTGCGGCTATGCCAAACAACTTACAAGATGAAAACAACAAGAATGATACTTTAACTTTTTCTATTTCAAACCCTGGTACAGCCACATTGCCTTATGTTCTTGATTTTGAAAATGCCACTTTGGCTTCAACTAATTTGGGAATTGAAAACCCAGATAAAAGTGTCACTTGGAATGTATATAATATTGGAGCTAACAACAGTACCAAAAGCATTGGAATTAAAAATTATGTATATAATGATGCCAATGGACAAGAAGACAATGTGATTTTACCAGCTTTGGATATTGTAACTGGTAGCAAATTAAATTTTGATTATGCTCATGCTGTTTACACTTCGTCATTAAGTGGTGGAGATTCTTTACAAGTAAGTGTCTCATATTTTGACAGTTTAGCAAATTCTTTTGATTGCAATACCAAATTAAGCAAAGAAGTTATTTGGGCAAAAGGTGGCACAGCACTCATCACCGCCAACCCAAAATTTACTACCCAAGATTATATTCCTAAAAGTAATGAATGGGTTACTGAAACCGTTGATTTGTCAAAATATGTAGGTAAAAAAATAAATATTCATTTTACCAATATTACAGATTGGGAAAACAATACTTATTTAGATAATATAAAAGTAGCAGGTTTAAAATCAGGCTTAGAAAATGATGTGAATAAGTTTACTATTTATCCAAATCCTGCCTCTAATAAGGTAATCATTACAAGCGAATCAAATATACAATTAATTCATTTTCTTGATTTAAGTGGAAAAATAGGGTTGTCTGTTGAGGGTAATGTTGAAAATGGAATAGATATTTCAGCATTAAATAATGGGATTTATATTGTGAAAGTAGTGTTTGATGGAGGTATTGAGTACCAAAAAATCATTAAAAATTAATTTTTCAATATTAAAATAATAAAAAACGTTTTTTGAATCATTTTTGAAAACGAAACTTTAATCTTTGGTAAGTAGTATAAAGGGTGTTGAGGTTTTTTTAATTCCTTTGTTTAATTTCTTAGATAGGTTTGTTTTAAAAACATATTTGAATGTTATTTTGTAATTAATTATGATTGATTTAAATCCAAAAGATTGGTCCATTAAAAATAAAACAATAGTTGTGTTTACCACTATTGTTACTTATACTTTAGTTTCAGTTTTACTAATTTTGTTTTTAAATTCAAGGTTAAAAACTGCTGATGCACAAGTAGATTTAACTCAAAACTGTGTGATTATTAATAATCACATTTCAGCTTTGATAGAAGTGATAGATGGTGATAATCAGGATAATACCCAAAAAGCTAAAGAAGAAATTAAACTATCTTACGACGATTTGGATAGTGCTTACAATACCTTGAAAACAGGAGGGATGTATGAATTTCATGGGGATTTAATGTATCTACCACCAGTTCAAAACGAAGAAATTCAATATTTTTTAACCGAAATGAGTGATGAATATATTTCTCACAAAAAAAATGCGCTATTTATTTTAAATGAAAATAGATTTTTAGATGTAAGAGATTCAAATAATATTGAAAATAGAATTGTAAATCCTAAGTTTGCTTTTTCATTTGATACCCTACAAAACAACCTTATTAAGAAAACCTTACAAGATAAATTTTCCTCTTTAAGTGATTTGGTGTATAAAGAAAAAGTAAAAAGTAAAAGTCAATTTTCACTATTAATTGTATTTATTGGTGTAAGCGAACTTGTTTTACTTTTTATAGGATACTTTTTTTTAGAACGCTTAGTATCAGCACCATTATTAGTGATTGGAAACCAAGTAAAAGAAATAGCAGAAGGGAATTCCTCAATGCTTATAGAATACAATGGTGATGACGAAATAGGATTAATAGCCAAAAATATTAATAATTTAAGGCAAGAATTGAAATCGGCAACCGATTTTACGGTTCAAATTACCAATGGTGATTTTTCGCATGATTTAGCCATAAATAAGCATGAACAAATGAAAGAAGATGAACATTTGGGCTTATCACTCCTTAAATTAAGAGATTCACTTAAAAAAGCGGCCGAAGAAGATAAAATAAGGGCGTGGAATGCTGAAGGCTTAGCGATATTTGTTGAAATTTTAAAAAATCAAACTTTACCTTTGCAAACAATTTCGGATAATTTTGTGAGAGCATTGGTAAGGTATATTCATGCCAATCAAGCAGCTTTGTTTGTGATGGATAATTCTAACCAATACGACGAGCATTTAGAACTAATTTCATGCTATGCTTGGGAAAAGAAAAGATATATAAATAAAAGAGTTGATAAAAAAGAAGGACTTGTGGGGCAGGTTTGGGTAGAAGGTAAGTTTGTTTATTTAACCGAAGTGCCTAGTAATTATACTGTTATCACTAGTGGTGTGGGCGATGCAAGCCCAACTTGTATTTTATTAATGCCATTGATTGTGAATGATGTAATTTATGGCGTTTTAGAAATTGCATCGTTTCATTTATTAGAAAAGCAACAAATTGATTTTGTGCAAAAAATAGCAGAGAATTTTGCTGCTACAATTTCCACCGTTAAATCTACGGAAATTACAAAAAAACTCTTGGCGCAGTCGCAAGAACAAACCGAAACTATGAGAGCCCAAGAAGAAGAAATGCGTCAGAATTTAGAGGAAATGATTGCTACTCAGGAAGAAGCAGAAAGAAAAGCCCTGAATTATGAACGCAGAATTGCTGAATTGGAAGAACAGTTGAGAGCAGTTAAGGGTTAAAGTTTAAGGTTAAAAGTTTAAGGTTAAAAGTTTAAGGTTTAAGGTTCAAAGTTCAATGTATTGATAATTGTGTAATAATAATTGTTAATTGTTCAATGATAAATGTTCACTGACTCACTATTCAAAATTAAAAACCAAAGTTACGGTATGCATAAAAAGTTTATCAATCGCTTTACTATAAACAAATTGATCTGCAACAGCCATATTGTTTAATCCATGTGAAATTCTGATTTCTGGGGCAAGTTTAAACATTTGGTTATAAATATCAATACCCACGCCGTATTCAAAAGCGTAACCATAGTTTACAAGTCGCACATTATCAGGTAATACGTTTTTCTTTTTGATGTTGGTAGCTATGCTCATTTTTCCACCTGCCAAAATATACATTCTGTGATTTCCTCTCCTTGCAGATTTCATTTTTAAACAAAATGGCAACTCAACATACGTATTTTCAAATATTTGGGTAACGGTAGATTCTTGACCCACCGTATTAAAAACATAATCTAAACTTCGTTGAGTGAAAGTAAATCCTGGCAAAGCACGCAAATCCATGTATTCTGCGAGGCGTAAATTTACCACAAAGCCAACATTGGCACCGCCTGTCCATGGGGCACTTATTGATCTTAATGTATCTTTTAGTTGCACAAAATAGTCTGATTGCACAACTCTGTAAGAATTGCTATTCAGTGCCAAATAAAAGCCAAAGTGCAAGGTTTGATCATCATGGTTGGCCAAGTTTTTAGTTTTACCATTGTTTTGGGCATAAGAATTTTGAAAATTTATACCCAATACAAGTAGCAATAAAACTATTTTTGACCCATGTAAATAGAACTTATTCCAAAAGTTAAGCTGTGCCATTGGGTGTTTTTAAATCCGCAATTTTGGTAAATTTTTACAAAGTTGGGTCCGTCAGGGAATGCATTTACCGATTCTGGTAAATATGTATAGGCGGATGTATCTTTAGAAAAAATTCTACCAATTACTGGGAGTATGTTTTTAAAATAAAAATTATATAATTGCTTGAAAGGGAATGAGGTAGGTTTTGAAAACTCTAAAACCAAGGCTACCCCGTTCGGTTTTAGTACTCTGTTCATTTCTTTAAGTCCTTTTTCTAAGTTTTCAAAATTCCTCACACCAAATGAAACGATGATGGCATCAAAAGTATTGTCTTCAAAAGGTAAATTTTCAGAATCACCATACTGAAGTTGAATAATATTTTCTTTCTTTAGTTTTTTAACTTTCTCAATACCAAAGCTTAACATTCCTTCTGAAATATCTACCCCAGTTATTTTTTCTGGGTTTAATTTCAATGCCTCAATGGCAAAATCACCAGTGCCTGTGGCAATGTCTAGCATTACTTTTGGGGCAAAAGGTTGTAATAACTTGATGGCTTTTTTTCTCCAAAGAATATCAATGCCGCCACTTAATACATGGTTTAAAAAGTCATATTTGTGCGAAATATTGTTAAACATTGTCGCAACTTGTTCTTTTTTACCCAGTTCTAATTCTTTGTAAGGTACTACTGCCATAAAATTGTTGTTATTTTATTAATAAGAAAATTCAGATTATGCTATAACAACAAGCTGATTTAGTGCTTTGTTTAATCTTTCAACCGCTTCTTCTTTGCCAATAATGGCTATAATTTGCATCAAATCTGGTCCTGCACCCACACCTGTAAGGGCTAACCTTAAGGCTTGCAACACTTTACCCATTTTTACGCCTTTTTCTTCTAAAATAGTATTCAGTGCAGTTTTTGCAGTATCTGCATTAAAATCAGCTAAAGTTGAAATTGAATTTTTATACGCTCCTATAATTTCTTTGGCTTCTGCAGTCCATTTTGTATTGGCAACTTGCGCCTCATATTCTGACGGAGCTACAAAAAAGTACTGAGATTCTGCTGCTAAATCTTTAGGGAAAGTGATTCTTTCTTTCATTAAAGAGCTAATTAACACCGCTTTATCAGGAGTTGTTTCAATGCCTAATTTCTTTAGCCCTGTAATTAAATATTCAGAAAGTTCTTCGTTTGATTTAAGTTTAATGTATTGTTGGTTAAACCATTTAGCTTTGTTGATATCGAATTTAGTGCCTGATTTACCAATTCTTTCCACAGAAAATGCCTGAATTAATTCATCCATCGAGAACATTTCTTGGTTGGTTCCTGGGTTCCAACCTAAAAATGCCAAAAAGTTTACCATGGTTTCAGCCAAATAGCCTTCTTCTCTAAATCCCATTGAAACTGAACCTGTTGCAGGGTCAGTCCATTCTGTAGGGAATACTGGAAAGCCTTGTAAATCAGCGTCTCTTTTAGATAATTTTCCATTACCATCTGGTTTTAACAACAATGGTAAATGTGCAAATTGAGGCATAGTAGCTTCCCAACCTAAATATTTGTAAAGCAAAACGTGAATAGGGGCAGAAGGCAACCATTCTTCACCACGAATTACATGTGAAATTTCCATCAAATGGTCATCCACAATATTGGCTAAGTGGTAAGTTGGCATTCCGTCCGATTTCATTAAAATCTTATCGTCAAGGGCAGATGAATGCACCATTACCCAACCACGAATCATATCATTTAGCCTAACTTCTTCTTTTCTAGGTACTTTTAATCTTATTACATAAGGCTCACCAGCTGCTAAACGAGCTTTTACTTCGTCTTCTGGCAAAGTAAGTGAGTTTTTCATTTGTGTTCTGGTAATGCTATTGTACTGAGGAGTAGCCACTTTGGCAGCTTTTAATCGCTCTCTCATTTCATCTAATTCTTCCGAAGTGTCAAAAGCGTAATAGGCATGTCCAGCCTCTACCAATTGCAAAGCATATTGCATATACATTGGTTTTCTTTCACTTTGGCGATAAGGGGCATGAGCACCTTCGTTCCAAGGGCTTTCGTCAAGTTCAATTCCCACCCATGCCAAAGCTTCTTTTATGTATTCTTCTGCTCCTGGTACAAACCTTGTTTGGTCGGTATCTTCAATTCTGAGTAGCATTTTACCACCCATTTTCTTGGCAAACAAATAGTTATACAAAGCAGTTCTTACACCACCAATATGCAATGCACCTGTTGGGCTAGGGGCAAATCTCACTCTTACTTCTCTTGACATATATTTTTTTGAACTATAATCTAAATTGAAAAAACAAAATTACAAGAAAAAATGGAAAATGGTGGTTTGAAATTTATTTTATATTCAAATGATGAGTGTATTACTTTGATTTTATAAATTTTTACAGCATTTAAAGAAGGAGAATTGAAAAATTCAACTTTAATATATTCTTTACAGTGATTAATTTAACCACATAGAAACATAAGAATATATTTTTGATTCAAAAATCATTTTTGATTTTTTCTATGATATTCTTTTTTTTGAATTTCTTTTTTTTAGAAAGCATAGAAACAAAAGTTTTACATAGTGAAGATAAGAAATAAAATACATGACTTAAAAACCTATGTTTCTATGTGGTTATATTTTTTTTTCATAATCTAAAAGTAGAAATAAGTAAGTTCGAAAATTAATTATCCTAAATATTTTTCATTTATTTGTGTTTAAAATTCTAATGCTCATCATGAAAAAAATACTTGCTTTTGTTTTCACAGTTGTTCTTTGTTCAACTTTTTCTTTTGCTCAAACCACAAATATCAACGGACTTTGGGCAGATTCTGCTGGCACAAGTCTCAAAAAAGCCTATGCAATATTTTCGCAAAATGGTGATAAAATTCATTTTTCCCATTATTTAGAATTTAATAATCAGCCTTTTGTGGAATATGGCGAAGGAAATATAATTGGCAACCAAGTAGTGTATAAAGTAGATGTTACACTGCCCATAGCAGGCTGGGCTACAGCAGGTATTCATCAGTTAAAACTAAGTGCCGATGGTAAAAAATTAAAAGGCTTTTATACTGATAATAAAGGCAATACTGGGCCCATAGTGTTTGTGAAACAGTAGTTGGGAGATGATAGTTATTCGTTATTCGTGAAAACTGCTGACAAGGTTCAAAACCTTCTCAGCGATTTTTACAAATTAATGTATAATTAACCCGAGTTTACTTTGAATTAAGTGGAGTTAGTTCTTATTTAAGTGGAGTTAGGTTAGAGGGAACTCAAGTTCGCTTTAAGTGAAAAAGAGTTAGTTGTATGGCAGCTTGAGTTAGGTAAAAGTGATCTCTTGATTACTTTAATATAAGTGGAGTTAGAGCTTTAGTAACAGGAGTTAGGTTTGTGTGAACTCAAGTTAGGTTAGAGTTAAAAGAAGTAAACTTTTAGGGAAGTGGAGTAAGGTAAAAGTGAACTCGAGTTTGTTGTTTATATTAAGTGGAATATTTTATATTAGTTAAATGACCCAAAATGATGATTATTGAATCAATTATTGAAATCTCTACATTTTTCCATTTAGTTTTTTTCGTTATATTTTTAAAAATGAAGAAAAATAAATTGAATAATTATTTTATGTTATTCAAAGGTAATCTATTAACAGTCAATGAGTTTTTCTTTTTATTTGAAAAGTACAATAACTTTTTATTTGGAAAAATTGAACCTTTACCTAAAGAAACTGAATATCCAAATTTATTTACAAATTTAGAGTTTAAAAGGTTTGTCAATAAATATAAAACATTAGCAATTTACCTTTACTTTAGTGTGCCGTTTCATTTTATTCTTGTTTTAATTTTAGGAAGTGATACGAGTGGTAGCATAAGCTGGTAGGTTTTTCATTTTGGCAATTGTCTTCATTATATTACCTAATCTCTAATCTCTCAACTCTAATCTCTCAACTCTAATCTCTAATCTCTCAACTCTCAACTTTCAACTTTCAACTTTCAATCCCTTCTGAATCTGCACTAAAATCTCGTCCAATCCATTTGATTTTATTTCATAGACCGTAGCAAGTTGCATGCCTAGTTTGCCTGCTGGGAAACCTCCGTTTCGCATAAACCACTCAAGGTAACTGATTGGTAAATAGCTTAGTGTAGTGCCTTTGTATTTGCCAAAGGGCATTGGTGTTTTACAAATATCAATTAAAATTTGAGGATTTGGACTTTCGGCTTGCACTATAATTTTATAATTCTAATAGCTAATAACTTTTCTATTTCTTTAATTTTGGCTACTTCTTTTTTCTCCACAAAACTTACAGAAAGCCCTGTGTTGCCAGCTCTTGCCGTACGTCCGCTACGGTGAGTGTAATATTCTATTTGTTCAGGTAGTTGATAATGAAGCACATATTGAAGGTTGTCCACGTCAATTCCACGAGCAGCCATATCGGTTGCTACTAAAATTTGCACTTTGGTGTTTTTAAAAGCACGCATCACTTTGTCTCTTTCAAGTTGCATCAAATCTCCATGCAGGGCATCGGCAGGGTAGTTTTTGCTAACCAGTTGCTTTGCCAAAGTTTGAGCAGTGCTTTTTGTTTTGCAAAAAATAATGCCTCTTCCTTCGCCTTGCGACCTCAAAAAGTGAAACAACATGGCGTCTTTTTCACCTTCTTCACATTCCACATATTGATGCAGAATGTTTTTATTTACTTTGCTGGTTTTGTCAATGGTCACAGAAAGAGCATCTTTGCTCATGTATCGCTTAATAATGATTTTAATTTCTTCAGAAATAGTGGCCGAAAACAACCAAGTATGACGGTGTCCATTGGTTTGTGCCAAAATGGTGTCGATATCATTTTTAAAACCCATACTAAACATTTCATCGGCTTCATCAAGCACTATGGTGTTGATGTGTGTAATGTCAATGGCTTTTCTGTCTAGTAAATCAATCAGCCTTCCTGGAGTGGCTACCACAATATGAGTAGGACGACGTAAGGTGCTGATTTGTTTGTCGATAGGTGTGCCACCATACACTGCTTCAACAAATATTTTATGGTAAAACTTGGTAAATTTAAACAATTGTTTGGCAATTTGCTGCCCCAATTCACGAGTGGGGCAAAGAATTAATGCCTGAATTTTGGGATATTCAGGATTGATTTTTTGCAAAATAGGCAAACCAAAGGCGGCTGTTTTGCCTGTACCCGTTTGGGCTTGACCAATAAAATCATGTCCTTTTTCTAATAAATAAGGGATAGATTTTACCTGAATATCAGAAGGAGTGTGAATATTACATTCGTTTAAACCCTTAATAAGTTCATCGCAAATGCCTAAAGAAGAAAATGTTGCCAAAGCTATAATGTTTATTTTCACAAAGATAGAAAGCATTGGCATTAATTTGAGAAAATTGTTTTTTAATTTTAATCCTACTTTACCAAATTAGAAACAAGTTTTAATTTTTTGCCCACAGATTTCACGAATAACACAAATTTATTTGTGAAATTTGTGAAATCTGTGGGAGATATTTTGCTTTTAATTAATTAATTCGTGAATTCGTGGCAGAAAATTAAGTTTCACGAAGTGAAAACTAAAATCTAATTGTAAATTTCACCAATTGAAAACTACGTTTTCTTTAAAAATTGATGTTTTTTTGTGGAATAAGATTTTCAATGTTCTATATCTTTCTTCACATAGTTATTATTCACTCCAAAAACTTATATTTGTAAATATTAACCTATATTTTAATCAAGTGATTTTAGACAGAACCATTGCTCCAGAAATTAAGCCTTTGCAAAATTTTAAATTGAAACAGGCGCAAACTTTCAAATTATCAAATGGAATTCCTATTCATGTGTTGCACGATGCTAATACGGATGCCGTGAAAATTGAATTTATTTTAGATGCAGGGGCATGGACGGATACTGTGTTAGGAGTTTCTGGCATAGCCATGAAAATGTTGGCAGAAGGTACTAGCAAATACACCGCCACCGAAATTGCAGAAAAAATTGCTTCGTATGGTGCTTTTTTTGAACAACATCATGGAGCTGATAGAATAAACTTGAGTGTTTATACCTTATCAAAATTTTCGGCAGAACTGGTTGAGATGGTAAAAAGCATGTTGTTAGACTCGCAAATGCCTGAAAAAGAGCTACAAAAATTAATAGAAATAGGTAAGCAAACGTTGGGGGTGAACAAAGAGAAAACTTCTTTTATGGCAACTGCCACTTTTAAAGAAGCTCTTTTTGGCAAAAATCATCCTTATGGGCATACTTCATTTGAAAATCATTTGGATAGCATTACCAGTTCACAAGTGGTTGATTTTTACCAACAATACATAAAATCTTTAAGTTCTTTACAAATTTTTGTATCTGGTGGTTTAAATGCTGAAAAAGCGATTGCACTTTTTGAAAAATCATTTGGAAATATTGAAATTGGGAAAATCCCTGTTGAAAATAAATTTGATATTAGTACTAAAAATCAGTCAATTATCACCAATAAAGAGGCTGCTTTGCAATCGTCGGTGAGGTTGGGAAAAATACACATCAATCGTCATCACCCAGATTTTTTAGATTTTACAGTGGTAAATGAAGTGTTGGGCGGATATTTTGGCTCAAGACTGATGAAAAATATAAGAGAGGACAAAGGTTATACTTACGGTATTGGTTCTCAGATAAATGTATTTAAACATGCCACTTATATTGCCATTGGTGCTGATGTGAAAAAAGAAGCAAGAGAAGCTACTTTTGCCGAAATTGAAAAAGAAATTAAAATATTGCAAACTACTTTGCTTGATAATGAGGAACTTAATACTGTTACCAATTACATGCTTGGGGCTTTTATGGGTAGTATTTCTACTCCATTTGCACTAATGGATAAATATAAAATGCTGCAATTTAATGGCTTACAGTATGACTATTTTGATAGATATTACCAAACGCTCACCACCATTCAGCCAGAAAGAATTTTAGCTTTGGCCAATCAGTATTTGAATTATGATGATTTTGTGAAAGTAAGTGTTGGGTAAGGTTTTGTAAATCAATAAAATATATAAAAATGAAATTTAATATTTACACAGAGTTGTCTTATGAAGTGATAAGTCCTACCACTTTCATTTTTAATATATTAGCCACCAAATCACTTACCCAAGATATAGTAAAGGAAAGTATATTTGTTTCTCATGATATTGATTTTGAAGAGTTTAGTTTGAAAAAGAGCAAAACTCGTTTTGTGAAATTATTTGCCGAAAAACAAGGTGCTTTTTCCATTATTTACAATGCCGAAGTGGATGTGAAATTTAAAGTAATAGGAGAGGAGCAACTGGTAAAATCTATCCCAATAATTGAGCTGAACCACGAAGTTTTGCCTTATTTATCGCCAAGCAGGCATTGCCAATCAGATAAATTTTACAAGTTTGTAAGCAAAGAATTTGGTTATTTACCCACTGAATTTGAAAAAGTAAAAGCCATTAACGACTGGATTTTTAAAAACATTGATTATGTGCCTGGTGTAACCACCTCTAGCACATCGGCTTATGATACTTTTGTGCAAAGAGAAGGCGTTTGTAAAGATTTTGCACATTTGGCAATTGCACTTTGTAGGTCTATTGATATTCCTGCAAGGTATTTTACAGGCTATGCTTATCAGTTAGAACCATCTGATATTCATGCATGTTACGAGGCATACATTGGCGGAGAATGGATTGTGTTTGATGCCACAAAACTCTGTGCCTTAAATGGTTTGGTGAAAATAGCCAACGCCAAAGATGCCTCAGAAGTAGCAGTAGCCAGTTATTTTGGCAATAGTTATTGCACCTACATGAAAGTACAATGCACTTGCCTTGAAGACGATTTTACTCCCTTTGTGGATAATCATATTGCGGGATTAGCTTATTAGTGTTTAAAGTTGAAAGTTTAAAGTTCAAGGTTTTTTTTGCGTAGCTCCTTGGCAATCTGAAAGATTGCAATTCAACTTTCAACTTTCAACTTTCAACTCAAACGTTCCTTCAACACCTTCTCAATGGCTTCTTTTACAAAGGGTTTGCTTAGGTAGTCGTCCATACCGGCTTGTAGGCAACGGTCTCTTTCGCCCAACACTGTGCCTGCCGTGAGGGCAATAATTGGAATTCTTTTATCAACTTCTAGGTTTCTTATTTCTGCAGTGGCTTCGTAACCATTTTTTAGAGGCATTTGCACATCCATAAAAATAATATCTGGATTTATTTTTTGGTACATCATTACGGCTTCTTCGCCGTTAAATGCCTCATAAAGTGCTGCTTCTGGTAAGAGTTTTTTCAGAATAGTTTTAGCCAGTAAGAGATTTATTTTATTGTCATCCACCACTAAAATCTTTGTTTTGGTGCTAACTTCTGTTGGAGATGCAATAATTTCTTCTTGCTTGGTATTTTGCACATTTACATTTAATAACCCATTGAGTAAATTGCTTGGAATAATGGGTTTTATAAGTTGCTGTTTTACTTCATATTCTAAACACAAACTTTGTAAATTCATGTCTTCTTTGGCACTTCTGAGCAATACAATGGGCAGTTTTTGAATAGCTACATTGGCATGGTGCCTAATTTTTTCTACCACTTCTATGCCTTGCATATCTGGTAAGTGGTTGTCAATAATGGCAATATCAAAAATGGCTCCTTTTTTAAGCATATAAAGTGCATCTATTCCATCAGTGGCAATGGTAGCCTGTAAGCCTTTGTTTGCTAAAGTTTGTTTAAGAACTTCACCTGATTGATGATTTTGTTCCACAATTAAAACATTGGCAGTAGGAATTTGAATAGCACTTGCTACCACATCGCTTGATTCAAACATTACTTCAAAATAAAAAGTACTACCTTTTCCTTGCTCACTTTCTACCTGAATATTGCTATTCATTAATGCCAGCAATTTATTAGAAATAGAAAGCCCTAGCCCTGTGCCACCAAATTTACGGGTAGTTGAAGTGTCTTCTTGTGAAAAAGCTTTAAAAATATTTTCAATTTTGTCTTTGGCAATTCCCACCCCTGTGTCAGAAACTGAAATGCGTAATTTGCTTTGGTTATTTTCTTGATGCAAGGTTTCTGCTTTTAATTCAACTTCACCTTCGGTAGTAAATTTCACTGCATTGCTCAATAAATTCACCATTATTTGACGCAACCTTACTGCATCAGCCCAAATAAATTGAGGACAAAGTGGGTCAATGTTTAAAATTAAATCTAAGCCTTTGCTTTCACATTGGTACGAAACTATATTGCTTGCAGAGTATAAAAGTTGCTCAAAATCAATTTTTTGATGTTCTAATTCTAGTTTCCCAGCTTCAATTTTAGAGAAATCAAGAATATCGTTGATAATATCTAGTAAAGATTTGGCAGAGTTATTTACGGTGTTTACATACAATTTTTGAGTGTCATCTAAAATGGTATTGAGCAATAAATCACTAAAACCAATTACCCCATTTAAAGGCGTACGAATTTCATGACTCATATTTGCTAAAAATTCTGATTTGGCTACACTAGCTGCTTCAGCGGCATTTTTGGCATGGATAATCTCTCTTTCGGTTTTTTTGGAGGCTGTAATATCCCAATTTGTTCCTATCATTCTTAACGGATTACCATCATTATCTCTAACAACAGTAGCTAATGCTCGAATAAAACGCACAGAACCATCAGGCCAAACTACTCTAAATTCTGTGTTGAAATCTTTTTCTCCTTTTATTGCTAATTCAATTTCATAATCTCCTCTTTCTACATCTTCAGGGTGAAGCCCAGAACGCCAAGCTTCATAAACTCCTTTAAATGAATCTATTTGCACTCCATAAAGCGCAAACATTTGATTATCCCAAAAAATTTGATTTTCTACAATATTATAATCCCAAATACCAATGTTTGCAGCTTGGGTAGCTAATTTTAGCCTTAAACTTGATTCAATATTTTCTTCTTCTGCAATTTTCCTTTTGGTAATATCCTGCCTTATAGACAAATAACCTGATATAGTTCCATCAACTTCAAAAATTGGATTGATTACAGAATCTACCCAATATGCAGTTCCATCTTTTGCTTTATTTTTAACTTCACCTCTCCAAACATTGCCACTGGTA
>Ga0214921_10002520_pt1 | contig 29635 bp, 24 predicted proteins | sample LL1505_MetaG_FD_177992 | JGI IMG/M metagenome (GOLD analysis project Ga0214921, IMG submission 177992) | Freshwater microbial communities from Lake Lanier, Atlanta, Georgia, United States - LL-1505 | ecosystem: Environmental > Aquatic > Freshwater > Lake | place: USA: Georgia | collected...
AGGCGCAATTGAAGGACCTTCGTGGCACTGGTGAGCAACATGCCGTGCCACTATCGGGTTTATTGGCAGCAGTGGTCGACGCTTTAGTCGATTCGTAAGCGATACAGCATAAAATAAGCGTTTAATCCATTGAAGAAAGCAGTATTGGCATGGCACTTGACCTCGAAGAACAAGAAAACCTAGCGAACCTGAAATCGTTTTGGGCTCGCTATGGCAATTACATCATCGGTGTCATTACCGTGGCATTGCTCGTTTATAGCGGCATGAGCGCTTGGAAGTGGTATCAACGCGATCAAGCCGCCGATGCGGGTAAGTTATACGAGACCTTAATTAATTCGATTAGCAAGAACGAAAAAGACAAAACGTATCTTGCGGCTGAAGATTTACAAAAGAAATACGGTGGCACGAGTTATGCAGCGATGGGAAGCCTTGTGGCTGCCAAGGTTGCGATGGATAGTAACGATGCAAGCAAAGCACAAAGCTATTTGAAGTGGACCGCCAATCAAGCCAGGGATGATTCGTTTCGGGCTCTGGCGCAATTGCGGCTCCTTGGGATTCTTATTGATCAAGGGACTGAAGCCAGCCTCAAAGAGGCTGATCAACTCCTCAAAGAAAAAGCTGTGAAAGGATTTGAGCCCCTTTGGATTGAGCGTCGTGGGGATTGGTATCTGGTGCAAACAAAAATTCCTGAAGCGCGTACCGAATACCTTAAAGCCATGAAAGCCATGCAAAGTGATAAAGCCTTTCCGGAGGACGCGCGTGGCTTATTGAAAGTAAAGATTGATGCCGTAGGGGGGATGTAGTGCGACTGTTGCGCTTGGGTGCCATCGCATCTCTTTCCATCGCATTGATTGCCTGCTCGGGCTCGTCCAAGGTTCGTAAACCAGCTGAGCTCGTCAATATAACGAATCAAGTCGAGCTTGCTGAGGTCTGGTCAACCAGTGTCGGTAGCTCCGTTCCTGCTAACTTTCGTCCTGTTGTTGCTGATGATCATCTCTTCGCAGCATCGGCACGCGGTACGCTTAGTAAGTTAAATATTCAGACTGGGCGTGTGGTTTGGGAGGTTAGCGTTCCCGAGAAACTCTCCATTGGTCCAGGATCGGATGGCAAGATTACCGTGGTGGTTAGTAGCGAAGGCAATGCCTATGGCTACGATGAGTCGGGTAAAAATATTTGGAAGCACTTGATTGGAAGTGAGGTACTTTCTGATCCGATCGTAGCAGCCGGTGTCGTGGTGATCCGTACTTTAGATCATCGCTTTATTGGTTTGGATGCAAGCACGGGTAAACGGCGTTGGATTTATCAACGGCAACAGTCCCCACTATCACTGCGCGTTGGTTACGGCATGCTCTTAGTTGGCAATGATGCTGTGGTCACTGGTTTTGCCGGCGGCCGCTTTGGAGCACTCGCGCTCTCCAACGGTGGACTCATCTGGGAGTCGGCGGTCTCGTTCCCCAAAGGCTTTTCTGAGATCGAACGTTTAAATGATGTCACCAGTCGACCGAGTCTTGAGGAAGGGCGCCTTTGTGTGGTTTCTTATCAAGGGAAAATTGGTTGCGCTGAACTACGCACTGGTAATTTAGCGTGGTCGAAGGATTTCTCAAGCTATACCGGCACCACTCAAAGTACGGAGTTTGTCTTTGCTGCTAATGAAAAGTCCCACGTTTATGCCTACCGTGCAAGCGATGGTGTGCAAGTGTGGGAGAACACGCAACTCACTTGGCGTGATGTGGGAGAACCGCTTGCAGTTGGCAAAGTGGTGCTGATGGGTGATAAACAAGGTTATGTTCATCTTCTCAATCAAAATAGTGGACAGTTGGTCTCGCGCATTCGTCACGATAGCTCACCGGTTACTGCGGCTCCGATTGCAGCAGGTGGCGTGATCATCATTGCTTCTCAAGGTGGCAAGATTGCGGCGTATCGCCCGCGTTAAGACCATTCCCCATGAAACCCGTTATTGCCATCGTGGGCCGACCCAATGTCGGTAAATCCACCTTATTTAATCGCCTCACTAAATCGAGAGATGCCTTAGTTGCTGATTTTCCGGGGCTCACGCGTGATCGTCACTATGGCAATGGTCGCGTTGGCGATCGGGAGTTCATTTGCATTGATACGGGTGGCTTTGAACCCGTTGCGAAGACCGGCATTATGGCTGAGATGGCTAAGCAAACGAAGCAAGCCGTCGCCGAATCGGATCTGGTGATCTTTATGGTAGATGGCCGACTAGGGCTTGCCCCACAGGATCGCGTGATTGCCGATTTCTTACGCAAGACCGGTCGCCCGGTCATCCTTGCGGTCAATAAGACCGAGGGCATGTCGGCTAGTGTGGTCACAGCCGATTTTTATGAGTTGGGTCTTGGTCAACCCGAGCCGATTTCGTCTGCGCATGGCGATGGGGTGCGCGCTCTCATTGAAGAAGCGCTCGATCAATTGCAGATCCCTGAACCCGAGCCTGATGATGCAGCGGTCGCCGATGGCTCTCGACCGATGAAGATTGCGGTGGTGGGCCGACCCAATGTTGGCAAGTCGACCTTCATTAATACCTTACTTGGGGAAGATCGGGTCATTGCCTTTGATCTACCTGGTACGACGCGGGATGCTATTGAGGTTGAGTTTGAGCGCAATGGCAAATCCTATGTCTTGATTGATACTGCAGGACTGCGTCGTCGTGGCAAGGTCTTTGAAGCCATTGAAAAGTTCTCGGTGGTCAAAACTCTGCAAGCGATTAACGATGCCAATGTCGTGATCTTGATGCTCGATGCTCAGCAGGATATCTCTGAGCAGGATGCGCATATTGCGGGCTACATTGTGGAAGCGGGGCGCGCTCTGGTAGTCGCGGTTAATAAATGGGATGGGATAGACGCCTATGTGAAAGAACGTGCGCGCGTGGAGATTGCTCAAAAGCTGCGCTTTCTGGATTTTGCCAATGTACATCCCATCTCGGCCAAAAAAGGCTTTGGCATCAAAGAGCTCTTTAAGGATGTGGATAAGGCTTACCAGGCTGCGATGGCCAAACTGTCTACACCAAAACTGACCCGCGCCATGATTGATGCGGTGGCACATCAACAGCCCAAACGGGTGGCCAAAGGCCGACCCAAACTCCGGTACGCCCATCAGGGCGGCATGAACCCGCCGATTGTGATTATTCATGGGAGCGCCTTGCACGGCATTACCGATAGCTACAAACGCTATCTTGAAGGGCGCTTTCGGGAGATCTTTGAATTACGCGGTACGCCCTTACGGATTGAGTTCCGGACTGCGGCAAACCCCTACGTCAAGGATGAAAAACCACGCCGTAAGTAGGATATGTTCTATCCGTGGAGAATTCCGTTGAATACGGTTAATATCCTTACAGAAACCATCCGTGTTGTATACAAAAGCAAGACTCCCTAACTTAAATAACGATTAAGGAGCAGTATGAATACCAAACAAGTCCAGTTGCTGCAGGACCCTTTTCTGAATGCCTTGCGCAAAGAGCACATTCCAGTGTCGATCTATTTGGTCAATGGCATTAAGTTACAGGGCAACGTTGAGTCGTTTGATCAATACGTGATTCTGTTGCGTAACACCGTAACCCAAATGGTCTATAAGCACGCCATCTCCACCGTAGTACCCGCCCGAGCTGTAAGCTTTAGGGCAGACGATGAGGAAGCTCCAGCTGCATAACACGGGAGTCGAGGAGGTCCGTGCGGTATTGGTAGGAATTGATACCGGCAAAGACGATTTTCCAGAGAGCATGGCGGAGCTTGCACTCTTAGCGCAGAGTGCAGGATCGATACCAAGCGCTTCGGTCATTGGGCGTCGCGGTAGCGTTGACCCTTCCTTATTTATCCGTTCGGGTAAGGCCAATGAGGTCTTACGTGCGATGCAGGAGCATGATGCAGAACTTGCGATCGTCAATCATGCGATTTCACCAACGCAACAACGCAATCTTGAGCGTCATCTAGGTAAGCACGTGATCGATCGCACCGGGTTGATCCTCGATATTTTTGCGCAACGTGCGAAGAGCCATTTGGGTAAGACCCAAGTGGAGCTAGCCAATGTGCGCTACCGCATGTCAAGACTCGTGCGCGCTTGGAGTCACTTAGAGCGTCAGAAGGGTGGTATTGGTCTACGCGGTGGACCGGGTGAGACCCAGATGGAGTTGGATCGCCGCATGTTAGCAACTAAAGCCAAACGCTTGGAAGCAGAACTGGCTAAGTTGCAACGTCAGCAGCGCACCCAACGGCGAGCAAGGGCACGCAACGAAGTGTTCTCCGTGTCATTGGTGGGATATACCAATGCCGGTAAGTCCACCTTATTTAATGCACTGACCAAAGCCGGCACCTATGCCGCTGATCAACTCTTTGCGACCTTGGACACCACCTCCCGACGCGTTCATTTGGAAGAGGGGCGGCAAATTGTCCTTTCTGATACTGTGGGATTTATTCGGGAGTTACCGCATCAATTGGTTGAGGCCTTTCGAGCTACGCTTGATGAAACGGTGCATGCCGATTTGATTGTGCACGTGATTGATGCTTGCAGCCCAGTTGCCCAGGAGCAGCAGGCTCAAGTTGAAGCGGTCCTGAAGGAAATTGGGGCGGATGGCATTCCACGTTTAGAAGTGATGAACAAAATTGATTTGATGCCGCAGACTTTTACTAAAGGCCCTCATATTGAACGTGATATTCATGGGGTGCCTTACAAGGTCTTTTTGTCTGCCCAGGAAGGCATGGGTTTAGACCTGCTGCGCGAGTGTCTATGCGAGTTTGCACACAGGACTGATAAACTAAAGGTTGAGCACGCTGACGTCCAACATCACAAGGCGCATGGCGATCTGCTCCAACCATTAACCGATAGACCAGAAACCGCCGATTTTGATTTCCATTCGACCCGAAACTATTCGCCAAACACTCCATAAAGTAGGTGACTACTTTAAAGGGTTTTTCTCCGTCAATGATCCAGGCTGGGGAAATAACCATCAAGCACCCAAAGGGGATAAAGATCCTAAAGAGGGTGGTGATCAGGCTCAACCCAATCAGCAACCCCAAGGTAATCGCCGCCCTGAAAATGGACCGCCCGATCTTGATGATCTCTGGCGCGATTTCAATGACAAGTTAAATAATCTCTTTGGCGGCAAAAAGCGGCCATCGGGTGGCGGACAGCCCCCGAGTGGTGGTGGACGTAAACCACCCCAATTTAATGTTGAGGGCTTTAATCCCAAGGCGGCTAGCTTAGGTGCCTTAGTTATTGTGACCCTGGTGTGGCTATTTAGTGGCTTTTTTATGATTCAGGAAGGTCAGGCCGGTGTTGTTCTCACCTTTGGTAAGTACGACTACACAGCACGTCCCGGTATTAACTGGCGGATGCCTTGGCCGATTCAATCAACGGAGACCGTGAACTTGTCGGCCGTACGTTCGGTTGAGGTTGGTCGCTCGGTGATGATTAAGGGTACCAATCAAAAAGATTCGTCGATGTTGACCGAAGACGAGAACATCATTGATGTCCGTTTTGCGGTTCAGTACCGCTTAAAGGATCCGATGGAGTATCTCTTTAATAATCGCGATCCAGATATGGCTGTGGTGCAGGCTGCTGAGACCGCAGTGCGTGAGATTGTGGGACGCAGCAAGATGGATACGGTTTTGTATGAAGGTCGTGAGAAGATTGCGATTGATCTGGCTTTGGCCATTCAAGCTATTTTGGATAGTTATAAAACCGGCATCTTTGTGACTAGCGTGACCGTGCAAAACGTGCAACCGCCAGAACAAGTTCAGGCCGCGTTTGATGATGCGGTGAAAGCGGGTCAAGACCGTGAGCGCCTAAAGAGTGAGGGTGAGGCGTATGCCAATGACATCCTGCCTCGTGCGAAAGGTACAGCAGCGCGTCTAATCCAAGAAGCTGAAGGTTATCGGGCACGCGTTTCTGCGATGGCCGAAGGTGATGCCTTGCGCTTTAAACAAATTTACAGCGAGTATGCCAAGGCACCTCAGGTAACGCGCGATCGGATGTACATCGACACCATGAAAGAGATCTACAACAATGTCACCAAGGTATTGGTCGACACTGCCAAGAGCAATAGCTTGTTGTATTTACCGCTCGATAAAATCATTAATCAAGTGACCACTGAAGCGCAACAAGCTGCGCAACTGCAGGGCGCTGCTTTGCCGGGCGTCATCTCACCCAATGCCATCTCTAGTCCTACTCCCAGTGCAGCACCATCCCCTGCGGAGCGTACTCCCGAGAAACGGGATGGCTTGCGCAGTCGTGATCGCGGTGATCGTTAAGAATCGAGGAAAAAGTTATCATGCCTAATCGTCTCCTTGGTCTTATTCTGGGTCTAATCGTTTCTTTCTATTTGATTAGTTCCTGTATTTTTGTTGTCGATCAACGCAAGTTTGCCGTGGTCTTTGCCTTCGGTCAGATTGTGCGAGTGATTGAGCAACCAGGTTTGCAGTTCAAGCTACCTGCACCATTTCAAAACGTCATCTTCTTTGATCGTCGCATCATGACGATTGATAATCCTGATGCTGAGCGCTTTATTACTGCTGAGAAGAAAAACCTCTTGGTGGATTCGTATGTGAAGTGGCGCATTATTGATCCCCTCAAGTTCTTCGTGAGCTTCCGTGGTGATGAGCGGCTAGCGACCGATCGGATGAACCAGCTGATTCGTTCGGCCTTAAACGAAGAGTTCACCAAACGCACCATTCGCGAGATTATTTCAGAGCAGCGTGATCAGGTGATGCAAGGGATTCAGAAAAAAGTGGAGGACGATGCCAAAGCGATTGGTGTTGAAATCGTCGACGTGCGCCTAAAGCGGATTGACTTGCTAGCTGAAATTAGCGATTCGGTCTATCGCCGAATGGAAGCAGAGCGTAAGCGAGTGGCTAATGAATTGCGCTCCACGGGAGCGGCAGAATCAGACAAGATTCGGGCAAGTGCGGAGCGTCAGCGCGATGTAATTTTGGCAGACGCTTATCGCGATGCACAGCGGATCAAGGGAGCGGGCGATGCTCGAGCGACAGCCCTCTATGCCGAAGCATTTAACCGTGACCCCCAGTTTGCTCAGTTCTATCGCAGCCTTGAAGCCTATCGCAACACCTTTAAGGATAAGAAAGACCTGATGGTGATCGAGCCAAGCAATGATTTCTTCCGGTTCATGCAAAAGAAGAACTAAACGATCGCATCATGAACCGTTGGTTACTGCCCGAGGATATTGCTGATGTATTGCCAGCCCGGGCTCGCAAGATCGAGGAGTTGCGGCGCCGCTCCCTCGATCTGTATCAATCCTACGGCTATGAGCTCGTTAGCCCGCCGCTCTTGGAGTTCTTGGATTCACTGTTAACCGGAACGGGATCGGATCTTAATTTACAAACCTTTAAGCTCGTTGATCAGCTCTCGGGTCGTACTTTGGGCTTACGTGCAGACATCACGCCCCAGGTGGCACGTATCGATGCACACCTTCTTAATCGTGAAGGCGTGACCCGTCTGTGCTATGCAGGGTCGGTAGCGCGTGTACGTACACCGCCAGGTTCAACCTCGCGTGAAGAATTGCAACTCGGTGCCGAGATTTATGGGCATTCAGGGTGGGAGGCTGATCTTGAAGCGATCAATTTACTCCTAAAGACACTAACTCAAGCGGGGCTTGGCAAGATCTATTTAGATTTGTCGCATGCAGGAGTGCTTAAAGGCATCCTAGGCGATTTGGTATTAAGCCATGCCGATACCGAGACCCTCTACACCATATTACAAACCAAAGACCAGCCAAGCCTCACTCAATGGGTGACCCAGTTTGCGCCTGCGATTAGCAAACCATTATTGGCATTGTTGCAACTCAATGGCTCTTGTACGGAAGTCTTGGCTAATGCCCGGTCGGGTCAGCTCGCCTTACCCAATCAACCCTTGATCGTACAATCGCTTAAGGACCTAGAGCGTCTGATTGCGGCGACTAGTGGCTTATCCAAACAATTGGAGCTTTCACTGGATCTAGCGGATCTACGTGGATACCAGTACCACAGCGGTGTCATGTTTGCTGCCTATGTGGATGGTTTGCCTCAACCCATTGCGCGGGGAGGTCGTTATGATCACGTGGGTCAGGCCTTCGGTCGCTCACGACCCGCTACGGGCTTTTCACTCGATCTACTCACGCTTGCCGACTTATCCAATATCTCAGTTAAGCGTCAGGCGATTTTTGCACCCTGGTCGAACGATCCAGATCTAAATCGTCGTATTGATGAGTTACGTGCTGCGGGCGAGGTAGTCATTCAGGCACACAAGGGCGATGATGCAAATTCGGAAGAGTTTGAGTGCCAACGCGAACTCGTGAAACAAGGTGCCAGTTGGGAACTAAAATCGCGCGGCTAGTCGCTTGATCACTACAATAAAGCGAAATTAATAAAAAATGAAGTGGAATGCATATGAGTAAGTCTCAGGGTCGGAATGTTGTTGTGATTGGTACGCAGTGGGGTGATGAAGGAAAGGGTAAGGTGGTTGATTGGCTTACCGATCATGCACAAGCCGTCGTACGTTTTCAGGGTGGACATAACGCTGGGCACACACTCATTATTGGTGGCAAGAAAACCATCTTACGTTTGATCCCCTCGGGCATCATGCATCCCCAAGTTATTTGTTACATTGGTAACGGGGTCGTACTCTCACCTGAGGCGCTCTTCAAAGAAATTGGTGAGCTTGAAAGCGCCGGTCTTAATGTACAAGGACGCTTAAAGATCTCCGAGGCAGCCACTCTGATTCTGCCGTACCACGTGGCGATTGATCACGCGCGCGAGAAAAAACGTGGTAGCGATAAGATTGGTACGACCGGTCGTGGGATTGGGCCTGCGTATGAAGATAAAGTAGCAAGGCGCGCACTGCGGGTGCAAGACTTTTTTTACCCCGAACAATTTGCGGCTAAATTGCGCGAGAACCTCGACTATCACAACTTTGCATTGACCCAGTACTACAAGGTTGATGCCTTGGACTTCAATCGCGTACTCGATGAAGCCATGTCGTATGCCGAGCGCATTAAGCCGATGGTGGTTGATGTCTCCAGCGCACTCTATGCCGCTGAACAAGCAGGTCAGAACCTTCTCTTTGAGGGCGCTCAAGGAACCTTGCTTGATATCGATCATGGCACTTATCCTTTTGTAACCTCGAGTAATTGCGTTGCTGGTAATGCCGCTGCCGGATCTGGTGTGGGTCCGGGATCTTTGCATTACATCTTGGGCATTACGAAAGCGTACTGCACCCGAGTGGGTGCTGGGCCATTCCCCAGTGAGTTGTATGACCATGAGAACCCCAACAAACAAGATCCGGTGGGTATACGGCTCGCTGAGGTTGGTAAAGAGTTTGGGTCGGTAACTGGACGACCACGGCGCACTGGCTGGCTCGATGCCGCTGCATTAAAACGTTCGATCCAAATCAATGGACTCTCTGGCTTATGCATCACTAAGCTAGACGTGCTCGATGGCATTGAGACCATTCGTCTTTGTGTGGGCTATAAACTGGATGGCAAGACCTTGGATGTATTGCCACGCGGTGCCGAAGCGGTGGCACGCTGCGTACCAATCTATGAAGACTTTAAGGGTTGGACCGAGAGTACGGTTGGGATTACCGATTGGAACAAATTACCCAAGACCGCTCAGGACTATCTCAAACGAGTCGAAGCGATCTGCGGTAAACCGATTGCGATGGTTTCTACGGGTCCCGAGCGCGATGAGACCATTCTCTTGCACCATCCGTTTGAAGCGTAGATGAGGATTGGTAGCTAATTCTCTTGCATTTTGGTGCCCAAAAGAGGACTCGAACCTCCACAACCTTTCGATCGCCAGCACCTGAAGCTGGTGCGTCTACCAATTTCGCCATTTGGGCATTTGTGCATTATAGGTTGCTGCCTTCACATTGTGGTCAAATCACTCTCATGACCTCAATTACGAAAGCCGTTCATGCGTAAGTCGGATCAACCCATCACCCGCGATAGTGATCGCATGGGTACGGTACAAGGTCACCGTGATGGCTTTGGCTTTGTGGTTCCAGACGATGGTGGTGAAGACATCTTTTTGACTGAGCGCGAGATGGCTCGGGTCATGCATGGTGATCGGGTCTCGATTCGAGTATTAGGTACGGATCGCCGCGGACGCCCCGAGGGTCAGATTGTGGAAGTTCTGGTGCATGCCAATCGCTTGGTCATTGGGCGCCTTCTCAATGAGAACGGCGTGCTGATTGTGGCACCTGAAGACAAACGCATTGGTCACGACATTTTGATCCCACCACGTGGCCAAGGCATGGCCAAACTAGGTCAGGTGGTGAGTGTCGAGATCATTGATTACCCCGATAGTTATCGACAAGCGGTGGGTCGTGTCGTTGAGGTTTTAGGTGAGATCGATGACCCTGGTATGGAGATCGAGATCGCGGTTCGTAAGTATGGTGTGCCGCATACGTTCTCACCAGCCGCCTTAAAAGAGGCAGAGGCATTACCGAATGAAGTAACGCAAGATGATCTCAAAGGCCGAGTTGATCTGCGCGATATCCCACTGATTACGATCGATGGTGCTGATGCTAGAGACTTCGATGACGCGGTCTATTGCGAGCCCGTGCAGTATGGTCAGATCAAAGCCTGGCGTTTAATCGTGGCAATTGCTGATGTGGCGCATTATGTGAAGCCTGGTCATCCACTCGATAAAGATGCGCTGCTGCGGGCCACCTCGGTGTATTTCCCTCGCAGAGTGATCCCGATGATGCCGGAGAAAATCTCCAATGGCCTTTGCTCCCTCAATCCCGAAGTGGATCGTCTATGCATGGTCTGCGATGCGGTGGTGGATCAACGCGGGGAGATTCTGGCGTATCAGTTTTACCAAGGGGTAATGCATTCTGCGCAACGCTTTACCTACGATACTGTTTGGGAGATCTTGAGTAATACCCGTGGACCCGAGGCAGTGCGCTTTGCGCAGTTCAATGAACAACTCAATCATCTCTACCAGCTCTACAAAATATTATTTGCAGCCCGTGAGAAACGCGGGGCAATTGATTTTGAGACCGTTGAGACCCAGATCATCAGTAATGAGCTAGGCAAAATCTTGCGCATTGAGCCGAGGTTACGTAATGACGCCCATCGCTTAATTGAAGAATGCATGCTGACCGCAAACGTCTGCGCTGCTAATTTCTTACAAAAGCATCACCATCTCAGCCTCTTTCGGGTGCATGGTGAGCCCTCGGTCGAGAAAGTACAGACCCTCAAACAGGTTTTAAGAACCACTGGCTTACATCTCACTGGAAACGAGAAGCCACACCCTAAAGATTTTGCAAAGCTCATGAAAGAGATCAAAGGTCGGCCCGATGCCAGTACCTTACAGATGCTGATTCTGCGATCGATGCAACAAGCGATTTACCAGCCCGAGAATGAAGGCCACTTTGGTTTGTCCTACCCAGCATACGCCCACTTTACGAGCCCCATCCGACGTTACCCCGACCTCTTGGTGCATCGCTCCATTAAAGCGATCTTGAGTAAGAAAGCTTATCATCCGCACTTGCCAGAGGATGTGCCGATGAACCTCACCATGCCTCGTAAGGGACAGGGCCGGGCCAATGCTGCAGCTGTGAAGCAGTCACAGCAGGATGCGAAGGCCAGAGCCAAACGAGTAGGCAATACCAAAGGATCGAAAGAAGGTGCAGCGCTTGCCGTCTGGGCTCAGTTTGGGGTGCATTGCTCTGCCAATGAACGCCGTGCCGATGAAGCCTCACGCGATGTGGAGGCATGGCTCAAGTGCTATTACATGCGCGACCACTTAGGTCAAGAATACGCAGGCACGATTACGGGCGTTGCTAATTTTGGTCTCTTTGTGCAACTCGAGAGTTTATTTGTAGAGGGCATGGTGCACGTCACTGAGTTGGGCGGTGATTATTACCAATACGATGAGGCCCGTCAGGAGTTACGGGGTGAGCGCACCGGGATACGGTATCGAATTGGTGATCGCTTACACGTCTTGGTCAGCCGAGTTGATCTTGATGCTCGTAAGATCGAGTTTAGTCTCGTCAAAGCGAATACCAATCACGAACGCGATGGAATGCGCTTTAAATCAACTGTGTTGGCAAATGATTCAGGGCGCCCCAGTAAAAAAGCAGCACACAAGAAGACCCGTCCTGCCGAGAAAGCGCCTAAGCGCGAGGCTACGACCGCGAGTAAGAAATCAAAGACAAAATCCGCTAAGACCGCGCGGCAGCCATCGATGGGTCAGGGTACCGGTCGCAAGAGCCATAAGGGCAAACGCAAATGAAGCAACTGTTGTTGGGATTTCATGCGGTGCAGACTCGCTTACGGGTCGACCCCCAGAGCATTCAGTCGGTTTACTATGATCCTGCTAGGCGCGATCGACGCATGGCAGACTTCATCAAGCAAGCCGAGCCCATTTTGGGAAAGCGACTTTATTCAGCCAATGCGGAACGCTTACATAACTTAGCGGGGCATGATCGCCATCAGGGGATTGTGGCGATGGCTGAGGGTATTTCTGTAGCGAGAACCTTGCCAGAACTGTTGGACAGTTTGGATGTCAAAAGTGATCCACCCTTACTCTTAGTGCTTGATGGCATTACTGATCCACATAATTTTGGCGCCTGCTTACGCGCAGCCGATGGTGCTGGGGTGCATGGTGTGATCGTGCCAAAAGATCGCTCGGCCAGCATCAATGCCACCGTGAGTAAAGTTGCCAGTGGCGCTGCCGAGGTGATCCCAATCATTACGGTGACCAATCTTGCGAGAACGATGCGTGAAATGCAAGAGCTTGGAGTTTGGTTGATTGGTACTGATGATCAAGCCCATGAATCCATTTATGACATTGATCTCAAAGGACCGACTGCAATTGTCATGGGTGCGGAAGGCGAGGGGATGCGGCGTTTAACCCGCGAGACCTGTGATCAGCTGGTGCATATTCCGATGCAAGGAGCGGTTGAGAGTTTAAATGTCTCGGTGGCCACGGGTGTGACTTTATATGAGGCACGCCGGCAACGACTAGGTGCTAAATCAGCCAAGAAGTGATTAGCGGGTTAGCAAGGCCTCAAGTTTCTCGATATCAGCACAAAAGGCGTTAATACCTTCTTGGAGTTTCTCGGAGGCCATCGCGTTATCAGCCAAGAGATTTCCAAATGTGGCTTGATCCAAATTCAATCGCTCAACATTGGCTGATTTAGCATCGGTAACCAGTAATTTAGGACTTACTGGTTCATGACTGGCTTGTAGCTCAGCTAACAGTTCAGGACTAATGGTCAGCAAATCGCAGCCAGCAAGCTCCAAAATCTGGCTGGTATTCCGAAAACTCGCCCCCATGATCTCGGTTTCAATCTCAAAGTGTTTGTAATAGGTATAGATGCTTCGCACCGATTGCACCCCAGGGTCATTGGCGCCCCCGTATTGCTCGAGAGACCATTGATTACCCAAGGACTTCTTATACCAATCGCTAATGCGTCCTACAAATGGTGAAATCAATCGGGCCTTGGCATCTGCACAGGCAACGGCTTGCACCACAGAAAAAAGCAAGGTCATATTGCAATGAATACCTTCTTGCTCGAGCTCACGAGCCGCCACAATACTTTCCCAAGTGCTGGCAAGTTTGATTAAGACCCGCTCGCGGGCAATACCAAGTGCCCCGTACAGCGCCATGATCTCTTTGGCCTTCGCAATGGTGGCAGCAGTGTCAAACGAAAGACGCGCATCAACCTCGGTGGAGACCCGACCCGGCACAATGCGCAGGATCTCCGCCCCAAACGCCACTAAGATTCGATCAATCAATTGAGTAGGGGAGGCTTTCGGATTGTCACGCTGTACCGCTGAAACTAAAGCTTGATACGCGGGTTGCAAGACCGCCTTAAGAATGAGTGAAGGGTTTGTTGTTGCGTCCTGGGGTGCAAAAGCACGCATCCGCTCAAAGTCGCCAGTATCGGCAACCACCGTGGTAAAGCGTTTGAGTTGAGCCAGTGTATCCATAGAGTAAAGGCATATGATAGCGAATATCCTTCTGTATCATTGCTTTCATGAGCCAAGATGATCTCAAAAAACGCGTTGCCCAGGCAGCTAAAGAGTACGTAATCCGAAAGATGCCCAAAGGGCAGTATTTAGGGATTGGGACCGGCTCAACCGCAAACTGGTTTATTGATCTACTTGCACCGCACCGCGATCATTTTGCGGGAGTAATCTCAAGTTCGCTTGCCAGCACAGAGCGCTTGCTCAAATTAGGCTTTCATGTGGTCGATGCCAACCAATTGCCCGATGCCATTGCAAAGCAATCCCACCCCATGCCAATCTATGTGGACGGTGCCGACGAGATTAACCCTCATGGTCATATGATCAAAGGTGGCGGTGGTGCATTAACCCGCGAGAAGATCATTGCGAGCATGGCCCAAGACTTTATCTGCATTTGCGATGAGAGCAAACTGGTGCAGCAACTGGGACACTTTCCTCTCCCAGTGGAGATTATTCCTTTGGCACAAACGGCGGTTACTAAGGCGCTTGCACTATTGGGTGGGCAAGCTCAATTAAGACTCATTAAATCCGGTAAAGCCGAAGGTCAACCCTACCTCACTGATAACAAGGCTTGGATCTTGGATATCCATGGTTTATCGATTCAAGATCCGATCGCTCTTGAGGAAGCGATTAATCAGATCCCAGGTGTGATTAGCGTCGGACTTTTTGCCAAACGCAAAGCGGACGTATTGCTTTTGGGTAAAAAGGAAACCGTAGAAACTCTACGTTTTAGCTAAACGCAATTACTGCGATGGTGGCACATAGCCACTTGCCATATCCGCACCGCCTTCAAAGAAATATTTCTCGACTTGCTTGAGAAGGTATTGGCGAGCTCGCGGGTCGGCCATATTGAGGCGGTTCTCATTAATGAGCATGGTTTGGTGCTTGAGCCAATCCGCCCACGCCTCTTTAGAGACCTGATTCCAGATCTTTTTACCCAAATCGCCAGGCAGGGGAGCAAAATCTAAACCCTCGGCTTCTTTATTGAGCTTAATGCATTGAACCATTCGTGCCATATCAACCTCGATTGAACTAATTGCCATGATTATAGGCAGTCATGGCCAGGTTGGTATGGCATCCCAGAATAAGGGGATTAAATCCTTTTGGTAAGCACCATGGATTTGCGATCCCAGTTGTAGATCTGCTTGCGCTCTTCTGGGAGATCGTCAACAGTGGCTCGCACAAAACCGCGCTTGAGGAACCAATGCTCAGTCCGGGTTGTTAAAACAAATAAGGTATTAATGCCTTCTTGCTTGGCGCGGGCTTCAATGCGCTTTAATAGCCGTTCACCATCGCCCGAGCCTTGAGAGTTGGGATCAACCACTAGGCATGCCAGTTCACCGACACCATTGGGAAACGGAAAGAGGGCTGCACAACCAAATAAGACCTTATCGTGCTCGATGACCGAGAACCGAGCGATATCACGCTCGAGTACTTCTTGCCCACGCGCAGCCAAAATCCCCTCGGCCTCGAGTGGCAGCGTGAGTTGCAAAATACCACCCACATCGTCTTGCGTTGCCTCGCGCAGGTTCTCAATGTCGGAGGCGGCCAGCATCATGCCTACGCCATCGTGCGTGAACAACTCTTCGAGTAAAACACCATCCCGATCGCAAGGTAAGAAGTGTGCACGGCTCACACCCGAGCGCACTGCACGCATGGCTGTGTTTAAGAAGTTGCGCATATTGCTGGGTAGGTCGGGGTAAAGCTGCAAGTAGTCCTGCAACTGAGCAATCGAGAGCTCAGTAACCAGATGGCCTTCCTCATCCTGCAAGCCTGGGAATGGGGTTAAGAACATCAGCTTATCGGCCTTCAGTGCTGCAGCAGTTGCGGCAGCCACATCTTCAAACGACAAGTTAAATGCCTGACCGGTCGGTGAGAACCCGAGTGGTGAGAGGAGAACAAGTTTGCCGCTATTGAGCGACATTCGAATGGACTCCGAGTCCACCTTGCGAACGAGTCCGGTGAGAAGGTAGTCGATGCCATCGACTACGCCAATCGGCATCGCTGTAATAAAGTTGCCCGAGATCACCGAGATGCGTGAGCCCGCCATGGGGGTATTGGGCAGGCCCCGACTGAATGCGGCTTCAATATCAAGACGCAGTTCTCCAGCCGCTTCTTTTACACACTCCAGAGCCGCAGAATCGGTAATTCGGTAACTGCTCATATGGCCTTTACCAAACTTACTCTTAATTTTGCGCAAGGAGAGCTGCTCATCAATTTGGGGGCGAATGCCATGAACCAGGACAATGCGCATGCCCATGGCGTGCAACATGGCAATATCCTCAATGAGGTTCTCCAGTTGATCAAAGTCTTGGGCAAGCTCACCCGCAAAGGCGATTACAAAGGTCTTCTCGCGAAAGGCGTGGATATAGGGCGCTACCTCGCGTAGCCAGCCAACAAAGGGAAAGTGATTGGAGTGGGATGAAGATGGAAGCGCAGACATAATGCGAAAATTATAGGGTGCAAGCGCTTAGATACCAAATAAATGATAGACAGCCATTCCTAAATACCAAGGTCAAGGGTTTGGTATGAGCGAGTCAAGCGCAATCGTCTGGCATGCGTTGCGGGGTAAGCCCATCGCATTCCCGGAGAGTTTGCCAGTCTCTTCCCAGCGTGAAGTGATCGCCAAAGCCTTGCTAGCAAGCCCTGTGATCATTGTTTGTGGGGAAACGGGTTCGGGTAAAACGACCCAGCTCCCCAAAATTTGTTTAGCCTTGGGTCGCGGCAAAATCAACCAAGGTGGACTCATTGGCCATACGCAGCCTCGTCGTATTGCCGCCACAAGTACCGCTAAACGAATTGCGCAAGAGCTGGGGACTCCCATCGGCGAGGATGTGGGTTATCAAATCCGTTTTGCTGATCACACCAGTAACCAAGCATCGATCAAATTGATGACCGATGGGATTTTGTTGGCCGAGACCCAGGCTGACCCACTTCTCAAAAAATACGACACTATCATCATTGATGAGGCCCATGAGCGCAGCCTGAATATTGATTTCTTACTGGGGTATCTCAAACAGCTGATCGCTAAGCGACCCGATCTTAAGCTCATCATTACCTCAGCAACAATCGATGCGCAACGCTTTGCCAATCATTTTGCAAGCCATGGTCAAGCTGCTCCAGTGATTGAGGTGAGTGGTCGACTCTTCCCAGTGGAGCAACGTTATGCGCCATTGCAAGTTGATGGTCAGAAAGAAGCACTAGAAATTCCTGAGGCGGTTTGCAAAGCAATTGGTGAGGTGTGGCGAGAGGGTGCTGCTGGGGCTGGCGATGTCTTAGTGTTCTTACCGGGCGAGCGGGAGATTCGGGAGTGCGCTGAGGCATTGCGCAAAGACCCATTGTTGCAACAGCGTTTTCATCCGGAGATCTTGAGTTTGTTTGCACGGCAAGCCGTGAGTGAGCAAGAGCGGGTATTCCAGACAGGGAGTGGTCGCCGTATTGTGTTGGCAACGAATGTGGCTGAGACCTCGTTGACCGTGCCGAACATTCGGTATGTGATTGATTCAGGATTGGCGCGGGTCAAACGTTACTCGTATCGCAACAAGGTTGAGCAACTCCAAGTGGAGCCGATTTCTCAAGCCGCGGCTAACCAGCGGGCTGGCCGATGCGGTCGTGTAGCCGACGGTATTTGTATTCGCCTCTACAGTGAGGCAGATTATCAAGGACGTCCTGCATATACCGATCCAGAGATCTTGCGCAGTTCTCTGGCCGCCGTGATTCTGCGCATGGCTGCTTTGCGCCTACCGAACATCGCACAATTTCCCTTTATTGATAAACCCTTGGGTCGTGCAATTGTCGACGGCATGCAGCTTTTAGAGGAGCTGGGTGCGATTGAGAGCACCACCGAGCCCGATTTACAGGGGCAACATCGGGTTCAACTGAGTGCAATAGGGAAGGCACTAGCCGAGCTCCCCTTAGATCCCCGCATTGGGCGTATCCTACTGGCCGCGCGTGAGCAGCAGGCACTCAAAGAGCTCACCATTATTGCTTCTGCTATGGCCTGCCAAGATCCGCGTGATCGACCCATGGAGTTTGCGAGTGCGGCCGATCAAGCTCACTTGCAATTTGCGGATGAGCGCTCTGAGTTTTTGTCTTTCGTGAAGTTGTGGAACTGGTATCAAGAGGCTCTTAAACATAAACAAAGCAATCGACAGCTTGAGAATCAGTGCCGCAGTCTTTTTCTCTCACCAAGGCGACTTCGTGAGTGGCGCGATGTGCATGGGCAATTGCATGTCTTGCTGGCCGAGAAGGGCTGGAAAGAAAATCAAACACCAGCAACCTACGAACAAATTCATACAGCGTTGCTGACCGGTCTGCTTGGCTATATTGGCAAGCGCGATGAAGACGCAAGCGATCAACGCGGCAATAAAGCAGGCGATTATCTTGGAGCCCGGGGGATTCGTCTCTTTATTTGGCCCGGATCAAGTCTGGGTAAAAAGGTGGGGGCGTGGTTTGTGGCTGGTGAGATCCAGGAGACCACCCGCTTGTATGCCAGAACCTTGGCCAAGATCGAACCACAGTGGATTGAGCGGGTTGCTAAACACCGCTTAGTGAAGTCGCTCAGTGATCCGTTTTGGGATAAAGAACGCGGCGAGGTCTTAGCGTTTGAACGCGCCACGCTGTATGGTTTACCGGTTTACCACGGTCGACGAGTAGCCTATGCCCCCCATGATGCAAGCGAAGCCCATCAGTTGTTTATTCAGAAAGCGTTAGTTGATGGTGAGATGTTTGGTAAGGTCGACACACCAGCTTTAGAACGCGAGACCCAAGCCGAAGCAAAACGCCGTTATGGCAAATTATTTGCCTTCTTTTGGCACAACCGTCAACTGATCCGAGAGATTGAGGCGCTGGAACATCGATCACGCCGCCCTGATGTCTTAGTAGACGATGAGCTACTGTGCGCGTTCTATCGCGAACGAATTCCAGAGACGGTCTATAGTCGCAGCGGTCTTCAAGCGTGGCTTGAGGAAGATCGTGCCAATTTAGAACAAAAGGATCAGAGTCTGCGACTTCAGAAATCAAACCTGATGCGCCATGAAGCAGCAGGCATTAGTGCAGACCGCTACCCCAAGACAATTGTGATGAATGGCGTAAGCCTGCAAACCAGTTACCACTTTGAACCAGGCAGCCCCAAGGATGGCATCACCCTAATTGTGCCAATCACCGTTCTCAATCAAGTCGATGCCATTCAGGCAGAGTGGCTCGTACCAGGCCTTTGTGTTGAGAAAGTGCAACTCCTTCTTAAATCCTTACCGCAAAAGATCCGCCGCCATTGCATCCCCTTGCCAGAAAGTGCCAAACAGTTTGTTCAAGAACGGCTAGATAGCAACTCCTTCGGAAAGGGCGATCTCACCGATTGCCTCATGCGTTTTGTCCGCAATCAAAATCCCATTGAAATTAAGCGATCTGACTTTCGGCCTGAGGCCTTGCCAGCGCATTGTCACATGAACTTTCGTTTAATTGATGAACATGGTCGGCAACTTGAGTTAGAACGTAATTTAAATCGCTTGCGCAGCGAATATGGTGGAATGGCGCGAGAGGCTTTCCAAAGCCTTGCCGATGCCAATATAAACACTGTACAAACCGATCAAACAGAAGCATCGCCTATTCAGAAGGGCAGTTATCAGGCTTGGGATTTTGGTGAGTTACCACAAACCGTCACCATGACCCGTGGGAACCAAACGATTCAGGGCTATCCGGCATTGGTGGATCGCAAAACAGCGGTCGAGCTTGAAGTATTTGATGACCCAGCAGAAGCCAAACGGGTTCATCGACAAGGTTTATGTCGCTTATACAGCGTGGTTCTAAAAGAGCATACGAAGGCTTTGCATAAACAATTACCCCATGCCCGTGAAATCGGCTTACTCTTTATTCAATTAGGGTCGGTTGAAGAGTTGATTGAGCATATTGGAATGATGGCCATTGAACGTGCCATGCTACAGAACCAAGAGCCCACCAACAAAATGCAGTTTGAGGAATCGCTAAAACAGGGTAAACCGCGACTCATGCTGATTGCCGGTGAGATCGCTAAACATGTCTTAGCCAGTTTGCAAGAGTATGCGGAGCTGCATAAGAAGTTAATTGCAGCCAAGGCCCTATCGAGTAGTGCGTATGACGATATGCGTTCTCAACTGCAAGGATTGATTCATGCGCAGTTTGTTAAACAGGTTCCTTATGAGCACTTGGTGCATCTACCACGTTACCTCAAGGCAATTGCACTTCGGATTGATAAACTTCGTAGCAATGCCAGCCGGGATGCCCAAAACCAGCGCGATTGGGAATCGGTTGCGAGACCGTGGCAGCGAATAGTGCAAGAGAGTAAAGGCATGCTTGGGATGAATGATGAGCACAATACGCGCTTACGCGAGTTCCGGTGGCAACTCGAAGAGTTACGGGTTGCCTTATTTGCTCAAGAGCTCAAGACCCCCATGCCAATGTCGGTCAAACGCCTTGAGAAGGTCTTGGCCAGTTTGCGTTAATAGGCCTAGTGTTATTAGGCCTATGCCTGCAAGGCTCGGCCTTACAATCACGCTATGCAATTCATTCAACGACTCGTATTTACTCTATTAGCCTCATTGCTGGGGATTTCTGCAGCGTTTGCTGCACCCGCCGAACCTAAGCTCGCAGTTGTTCTGAACTCTGGCGAAGCAACGGTAAGTCTCATCGACATGCAAACGCGCAAGGTTACTAAAACCTTTTATGTTGGTAAGGAGCCGCATCATTTAATGATGACCCCGGATGAGAAAACCCTTCTCGTTGCCAATGCGGTGGGCGATGACATCGCCTTACTCAACCCATTGACCGGTGAAATTACAGGGCGGATTCCCAAAATTATTGATCCCTACCAAATTGGGTATTCACCAAACAATAAATGGTTTGTGGCGGCAGCCAATCGTTTGGATCGTGTGGATGTGTACGCAGCGAATGGCGCTGACTTTAAGTTAGCCAAATCCATTCCTGCTGCGAAGACCCCGAGTCATATTGCTTTTACAGCCGATAGCAAACTGGCATTTGTGACATTGCAAGATTCTGCCGAAGTGGTGGCGATTGATCTGGATAAACAAGTGATCGTTTGGCGCATGCGCACTGGACCTGTGCCCGCTGGGTTGTGGATGACTCCTGATGATCAGTATTTATTGGTTGGCATTACTGGGGCTGATTATGTGCAGGTGATTGATTGGCGCAATCAAAAAGAGATCAAACGAATCAAAACGGGCAACGGGGCGCATAACTTTCGACCCATGGGTGATAAGAAGCATGTGTTTGTCACCAATCGTGTAGCGAACTCGATTAGCCTATTGAATATGCAAACGCTTGAGAAGATCAGTGAAATTACAGGTTTGCCTGCAGGGCCTGACGATATGGAGTTAACGCCCGATGGTAAAACTTTATGGGTCACCTTGCGGTTCTCAAAACGAGTGGGCGTGATTGATGTACCCTCCATGAAACTAATTGATGTGATTCCGGTAGGGCGTTCTCCGCATGGCGTGTTTTTCTATCCCCGGGCTAAGTGGGAGTAGTGAGTCTCGCATGCGAATGATTCGGTATGGATTGATCGGCGCATGCATTCTCTGGAGCCAACTAGGATTGGCTCAAACCAATACTTGCAAAAATACCGCGTACCTTACCTTTGATACCGGCAATATGGCGGTTGCTGAGTACATTGCCCAGGTGCTTAAGCAGCAGAACATCAAAGCCACCTTCTTTTTGGCGAATGAGAAAACCAAACAGGGCGGTTATTCATTAGATGATTCATGGAAGGGATATTGGCAAGCAAGGCTTCAAGAGGGCCATCGTTTTGGTAGTCATACTTACGATCACAGCTATTGGGTTCAAGATGCTGGTGAGAGTGATGTGCTCTTAAGACCTCAGTTTGGTAAGAACGCCGGCAAAGCGATACGTTTTGATCAAGCTCAACTGTGCACCGAGATATCCAAAGTAAGCACGCGTTTTCAAGAGCTAACGGGTAAGCCAATTGATCCCATCTGGCGTGCACCAGGTGGTAAGACCTCCCCTCGACTAATTGCCATGGGTGAGCGGTGTGGCTACCGCCATATCGGTTGGTCCCCAAGCGGCTTCTTGGGCGATGAGTTGGACTCTAAACGTTTTCCAAACTCAAAGTTACTAGAGCAGGCTAGTCGAGGTCTCAAGAATGGCGATATTGCCATTGCCCATTTAGGTATTTGGTCCCGCGAGGATCCGTGGGCCCCCGCGGTACTCGAGCCCCTCATTGAGAACTGGAAAAAACGCGGCTTCTGCTTCGCCTTGATCCCGAATTGACGATAATAGAGGCATGAGCCTGATTCAATCGATTCAAGACACCTACGCGGATTTGCACACTTGGTTGTATACGCAGATGGTCGAACCCCTGTTGTTCCATGCTGGAGCGATGGCATGGGCCGAAGATTTGTTTGATGGCACCGAATGGTTCATGTTGGGTCTGATTCAGATTTTGATCATTGCGATTGTGTTTAGGACCTGGGAGCGGATCAATCCAGCGGAGACCCAAATCGATGCAAGATCGTATGTGCGTACGGACATGCTCTATACGATGATCCATCGCCTAGGTTTATTCCATGGTGTGTTCTTTATTCTGTTCTCCAGTTTATTTTTCTACCTCTCTGGTGTCCTGCACGATTGGCGCTTTGAGCGCTTTAACGTTGAAGGCTGGATCCCGGGTGTAACTACCATCCCCATTGTTAGTTTTCTGATCTATTTAGTGATACTTGATTTCATTGACTACTGGTATCACCGCGCGTCGCATCGCTTTCATTGGTGGTGGCAGTTGCATGCTTTGCACCATAGCCAAACGCGGATGACCGCTTGGTCGGATGATCGTAATCACATCGTTGATGATGTGATGCGGGCAATGGTTTTTGCTTTCTTTGCTTTGATCTTTGGCGTACCGCCTGGACAATTTATTTTTCTGGTGGTGGTTGGGCAGTTGGTGCAGAGCTGGCAGCATGCCAATCTGAAGATTGATCTTGGCCCTGCAAAGTATTTATTGGTATCCCCATTATTTCATCGCTATCACCACGCAGTAGGATACGGCCATGATGCGCCAGGTAAGCCCGGGGTATTAGGTGGTTGTAATTTTAGTGTGCTCTTTCCTTGGTGGGATCTGGCATTTGGTACGGCCGTGTTTGAGAAGCATGTTTTTCCAACTGGCGTTCGTAATCTCGAGGTATCGAATAACCTTCTAGTGCAGCAATGGCAGGGCCTCACGCATTCTCTGCGGTATTTATTGGATCTGCCTCGGTCAACAGAGACCAAATCTAAATCGGTCAGCTAAGTGGATAAAGGAGCATGATTGTCTGATTTAATTCGTTCCTTGGGTTTGGCATTGGTTGGTACCATGCACCCAAAAATGCTGTGGCTGAGCTTTCGTCCCTTTTTAATTGTGTCGATCTTTTGGGGCGTAGTAATTTGGTTGATCTGGTCGCCTGCACTAGAGATGCTACGCACCTTCTTAACCGCATCGATCTTCACGAGTTGGATTCAATCGGGCCTTGAGTACGTTGGCTTTGATGAGGCACGCGCTTGGATCGCACCCTTGTTCTTAGTGATCCTATTAATACCAATTATTACCATTAGCCTCTTGGTCTTTATTGCATTCTCAACCGTTCCTGCTGTGGTTGATTCGGTCGCGAAACAAAAAGCCTACGAAGGAATCATGCGAATCAAAGGCGGCAGCTTTATTGGCAGCTTCTTTTACACCCTGTGGTCCGCACTCATTTGCTTGGCCTTAGTGATGCTGACTTTGCCGGTATGGTGGATCCCACCACTCTTTGCAATTTTGCCGCCACTCTTGTGGGGCTGGTTAACCATGCGCCTCATGGCCTACGATGTTTTGCTAGATCACGCAACCCCTGATGAGCGCAACCAATTACTTGAAGAGCATCGCTGGACTCTTTTAGGGATGGGTGTGGTCGCTGGCATGATCGGTGCGGTACCAACATTTTTCTGGGCCACCTCGGTATTGGCCTTAGTCCTATTTCCATTTGTATCCTTTGTAGCGCTATGGATCTACTCACTGATCTTTATCTTCTCCGCTCTTTGGTTTAGTCATTTCTTATTGCATGCACTCAAGCAATTGCGTCAGAAAGAACACATGAACACGATTGATACCTCGGCAACTTTGATTACTAATCCATCCAACCCAGGAGTGATCGATGGCTAGGGAGGAGCGGCGTCGCTTTGGATTAATCGTCATTGGTGATGAGATTTTGTCAGGTCGCCGCAGTGATAAACACTTAAGCAAGATGATTGAGTTATTGAGCGAGCGCGGCTTGCACTTGTCATGGGCTCGTTATGTGGCCGATGATCCCAATCAAATTACGCAAACCCTCAAAGAAACCTTTGCGAGCGGTGATGTGGTCTTTAGTACTGGCGGTATCGGTGCAACACCCGATGACCATACACGACAGGCCGCTGCTCGTGCTTTGGGTGTTGATCTTAATCTGCATCCGCAAGCTAAAGCGTTAATCACTGCGCGCATTATTGCCAGTGCCGAGGGTGATCCCATCAAAGCCGATCTCAATCGTGCAGAGAATCAACATCGCTTTAAGATGGGTGAGTTTCCAGTGGGTAGCGAGATCATTCCTAATCCCTACAACCAGATTCCGGGGTTTCGGATTCATGAGCATCATTTCTTCCCGGGATTTCCGGTGATGGCTGCACCGATGATGGCCTGGTGTTTGGATGAGCACTACCGTGATCTTTTTCATCAAACCAATTGGCTTGAGCAGAGTTTTATTGTGCCCAGCGGGATTGAATCCACCTTAACGCCACTCATGGAATCGGTTGAGTCTGAGTTTGAAGGCATCAAAGTATTTAGCTTGCCCTCGGTCGGCGATCCGATCCGGGGTGGGGTGTTTGCCAAGCGCCATATCGAGTTAGGCGTGAAGGGTGATGCGGATATAGTGCCAATGGCCCTTGAAAAGCTTAAATCTGGTACCTCTGACCTAGGCTTTGAGGTCTTTATTCACCAATAAATCATCTTTATTGCACTTTTATTGTGCAAAAATAGGCTAAATCATTATTTATTCACCAAAATAGTGCAAAATGGTGATTTCGTGCAATCGCGCACGAGTACAGTTCAATCCATGTATTAAATCGGAATTGGCATGGTTAGCGCCATGTTGTTGAAAAACGCTTTATCTATTCATCGAGGAGAGTTGCATGACCAAAACTGTCGCAGACGTAATGAAATTAGTCAAAGAAAAGGAATGTACTTTTGTGGATTTCCGCTTTGTGGATACCAAGGGAAAAGAGCAACACGTATCCGTTCCGATTTCAGCATTCAACGAAGATAAATTTGAGAGTGGTCATGCGTTTGATGGTTCATCGATTGCTGGATGGAAAGGAATTGAGGCGTCTGACATGTTGTTGATGCCAGATCCAACCGCAGCCTATGTCGATCCATTCTATGAAGAGCCAACCTTGGTTCTTACCTGCGATGTGATTGAGCCATCCGATGGTAAGGGCTATGACCGCGATCCACGCTCGATTGCGAAGCGCGCTGAAGCGTATTTAAAGAGCTCTGGTTTGGGTGATGCGGCTTACTTTGGTCCAGAGCCTGAGTTCTTCGTATTTGATGGTGTGCAGTGGAATGTTGACATGCAGGGTTGCTCGGTGAAGATTCATTCCGAAGAAGCACCATGGTCATCTGGATTAGAGATTGAAGGCGGTAACACCGGCCACCGTCCCGGTAAGAAGGGTGGTTACTTCCCCGTCGCACCCGTTGATACCTTCCAAGATATGCGCTCGGAGATGTGTTTGATTCTGGAGTCCTTAGGAATTCCAGTGGAAGTGCATCATCATGAAGTTGCTGGTCAAGGCCAAAATGAGTTGGGTACTAAGTTCAGCACACTCGTGCAACGCGCGGATTGGACCATTTGGCAAAAGTATGTGGTACAGAACGTGGCGCACGCCTATGGCAAGACCGCAACCTTTATGCCAAAACCAGTTGTTGGTGATAACGGCTCAGGCATGCACGTGCATCAGTCAGTCTGGAAAAATGGTGAGAACCTTTTTGCAGGTAATGGCTACTCGGGATTATCGGAATTTGCGTTGTATTACATCGGCGGCATCATCAAACATGCGCGCGCACTCAATGCCATTACTAACCCAGGTACTAACTCGTATAAGCGTTTAGTTCCAGGCTTTGAGGCACCCGTGAAGTTGGCCTACTCAGCGCGCAACCGCTCGGCATCGATTCGTATTCCATACGTTGCCAATCCCAAAGGTCGTCGTATTGAGACCCGCTTCCCTGATCCATTAGCGAATCCATACTTGGCATTCTCGGCCTTGTTGATGGCGGGCTTAGATGGCGTGCAGAACAAGATTCATCCGGGTGAGGCTGCTGATAAGAACCTCTATGATCTGCCACCGGAAGAGGATGCAAAGATCCCAACCGTATGCCATAGCTTGGATCAAGCCTTGGAGTGCTTGGACAAGGATCGTGAGTTCTTGACCCGCGGTGGCGTGTTCACAAATTCGATGCTGGATGCGTATATTGATCTGAAGATGGAAGAGGTAACCCGCTTCAGAATGACCACGCATCCGATCGAGTTTGATATGTATTACTCGCTGTAAGTATTTGCTTGGTTGCGCGCGCTATGTTGCGTAATCCATTCATTGAAGGGGCGGTTGCTGGTGCGCCAGTGGCTGCCCCGTTTGTTTCTAGCATGCTCGACCAGATGCCAAACTCGGTATTGGTTTTTGTGGGGGCTACCAAAGACTTGGTCTACGCCAATGCCGCTGCCGAAGCATCGCTCGATTTATCTCGAAAGAGTTTGCAAGGCTTAACCTTGTATGACCTCTTTGGTGAGAACCAATCCCTAAATCACATGATCGATGAGGTCTTTGCGGGTCGGGCTGCAGCTCAGCGCCAAGAATTGGTGCTGTACTCGGTTCCCGGAAAAATCTATCGTGAGCCTCTTGCGGTGCATGTCGTGATTGCGATGTTGGAAGACCCAACTCTCATGATGATGGAGTGGTTTCCGATTGACCAACAACTGCGTAGCGAGCGCGATGAGCGTGTCTCGCATCAGGTGGAAGCGAACAAACAACTCATGCGTAATTTAGCGCATGAGATTAAAAATCCCCTAGGTGGTATTCGGGGGGCGGCGCAACTGCTCGAGTTTGAGTTGCCTGAGAAGGGCCTGCGTGAGTACACCCAGGTCATTATTAAAGAATCCGATCGCCTGCAAACATTGGTTGATCGCTTACTTGCGCCACATCGTAAAGCGCATGCGATGGAGCCACTGAATATTCATGAGGTCTTGGAACGCATTCGCAGTCTGGTGTTAGCAGAGTTTCCTCAAGGCTTAAAGATTATTCGGAACTATGACACCAGCTTGCCGGATATTTTGGGTGATCAAGAGCAATTGATTCAAGCGGTTCTAAACATTGTTCACAATGCTGCCCAAGCCTTGTCCGATGAGATTCGGCGAGGTACTGCTCAAATTGAACTGCGTACCCGGGTAGCACGCTCAGTCACGATTGCAAAGCAACGCCATCGATTGGCTTTGGATCTGCATGTGATTGATAACGGCCCTGGTATCCCCGATGAGATTCGGGAGCGTATCTTTTTTCCCTTGGTCTCGGGACGCGAGGGTGGTAGTGGTCTTGGCTTGACCCTTGCGCAAACTTTTGTACAGCAGCATCAGGGCTTTATTGCCTGTGAGAGTCGTCCAGGCTATACAGATTTTCATATACAGATTCCTTATCGGAAGTAGGAGATAGCGGCATGAATAAACCAATCTGGATCGTTGATGACGATCAATCCATTCGTTGGGTTCTCGAAAAGGCCTTAAGTCGCGAGAAAATTCCGCATCGCAGCTTCAGTAATCCCAATGATGTACTCAATGCCCTGGAAAAAGAATCGCCTGAGGTATTGATCTCCGATATTCGTATGCCACGTGGTAATGGGATTGATCTGTTGCAGCATGTCAAAGCCAGTCATCCAGACTTACCCGTCATTATCATGACCGCCTATTCTGATTTAGAGTCAGCGGTTTCATCGTTTCAGAGTGGTGCGTTTGAGTACCTCACCAAGCCCTTTGATATCGATAAGGCCGTGGAGTTGATCCATCGTGCAGTAGGCGAGGGCAAGCGCTCACCTGGCGCCAATAAAGAATCCAATGCCTGGCTTCAAGAGGCTCCAGAGATTATTGGTCAAGCGCCGGCTATGCAAGAAGTCTTTCGTGCGATTGGACGCTTATCGCAGTCTCAGGTCACGGTCCTGATTACGGGTGAGTCTGGAACGGGTAAAGAGTTGGTAGCGCATGCTTTGCATAAACACAGCCCGCGAGCCAAGGGACCCTTTATTGCTTTGAACACTGCTGCTATTCCGAAAGACCTACTCGAGTCGGAGTTGTTTGGCCATGAGCGGGGCGCGTTTACAGGTGCGCAAGCCCTGCGTCGAGGACGCTTTGAGCAAGCTGAAGGTGGCACGCTCTTCTTAGATGAGATTGGTGATATGCCATTTGATTTGCAAACCCGGCTCTTAAGGGTGTTGTCCGATGGTCACTACTACCGAGTGGGCGGTCATGATCCAATTCGGGCTAACGTGCGCATCATTGCAGCAACTCATCAGAACTTAGAGGCACGGGTGGCGCAAGGATTATTCCGGGAAGACCTATTACATCGTTTGAATGTGATTCGGATCCGATTGCCAGCATTGCGCGAGCGCTCGGAGGATATACCAGCATTAGCGCGGCACTTTATGATCTCCAGTGCAAAATCCTTGGGGGTCGAAGCGAAGCGCTTGTCAGATGATGCCATTAAGGCGATTAGCCAAATGGCATTTCCAGGAAACGTACGCCAACTCGAGAACCTGTGCCATTGGATGACCGTGATGTCACCCTCAACCATTGTTGGGGTTCATGATCTGCCTGAGGATTTGCTGCTATCGGCCAATCCACCCGCTGCAAGTGCAAGTTCATCGGTAGCTACTTCAACCCCGAGTCTAGAAGCAAGTATTGGTCAGCGGGGCGGTGATTGGGAAAACACCTTACATCGTTTGGCGGTCAAGATGCTGCAAGAGAACCAGGACGAGGTATTTGATTCTCTATTATCGAAGTTTGAGCGTTCGGTCTTAAGTGCGGCACTTGAGGTCACGCGGGGTCGCAAGGTCGAGGCAGCAACACGCTTGGGGATCGGGCGCAATACGATCACGCGCAAACTGCAAGAGCTACAGATCGAGGTGTAAGGCGACATCGCTGGCCTTTACAATCCAGTGATGTCTACTAATTCGAGTATTCGCATCGCTGCTTGGAACGTTAATTCTATTAAGGTACGTTTGCCGCACGTTATTCAGTGGTTAGATAGTCAGGCAAAAGCACAAAACCCGATTGATGCGCTGTGCTTGCAAGAGCTCAAACTGACAGATGATAAGTATCCCCATCGTGAGCTTGAGGCGGCAGGGTACATTAGCATTAGTAATGGTCAAAAAACCTATAATGGGGTATCCATTATTTTGCGTAAGAGTGCCTTGACCTCTTTAGCATGTGACCCAGAAACTGCATTCTTACAAGTCAATAAGAACATCCCCAACTTTGCCGATGAGCAACAACGCATCCTTGCTGCTACCGTTTGTTTTAAAGAGATGCCACCGATGCGCTTAATCTCGGCTTATTTCCCAAA